>Ga0207951_100328_pt1 | contig 25643 bp, 22 predicted proteins | sample Subbio12Aug_8Bad_FD_184830 | JGI IMG/M metagenome (GOLD analysis project Ga0207951, IMG submission 184830) | Serpentinite rock and fluid subsurface biosphere microbial communities from McLaughlin Reserve, California, USA - CR12Aug_8Bad (SPAdes) | ecosystem: Environmental > Terrestrial > Deep... | reverse complement strand
GTCTTCGACAATCGCGGCCATGGTCGTTCCGCCAAGCTGTACGATCCGGCGCAATATAGTCTCGACCTGATGGCCGCTGACATCGTGCATCTGCTCGACCATCTGTCGATCCCGCGCGCCGACGTCATGGGCTATTCGCTCGGCGGACGCATCGGCACGGTGCTGGCGCTGACGGCGCCCGAGCGCGTGCGCTCCTTGATCCTCGGCGGCATCGGCGAAAATCTTATCGAGAACTCCGGCCTGCCGCGTGGCCTCGCCGAAGCCATGGAGATTGAGCGCATCGAGGACATTGGCGATTCGACTCTCAAAATCTTCCGCGGCTTCGCCGAATCCACCCGCAGCGACCTCGCCGCCCTCGCCGCCTGCGTGCGCGGCGCCGGCGTCGCCCGCGCCGACGGCACCCGCCAGGGCTTCTGGTTCGGCGTCGGCCATGATGCGGTCATCCGTATCCGACCCGGGCGCACGGATATCCGCGTCGCCGCCCGCGACCACCGGCCCCACGGCGGCGAGGCCTGCCGCATGGCGACGACCATCAGCGAAACCCTGCGCGCCGCCGGCTGAGCCTCAGGCCGGCGTCCAGTCGGCGTCCAGGGCGGGGCCCGGTGTCGCCCGCACCCGTCCGCCCCGCTCCAGCGCGATCAGATGGGCCCAGACCGACAGGCTCGCCGCCGGCCACAGGCCCGGGTCCACGGCGGCGTAAAGCACCGGGACCATGTCGGCGATCCGCCGGTCCCCGGCCGCGAGGCGCGCCAGCACCTGCGCTTCGCGGCTCAACCGGTGGGCCCTGTAGGCCGCCAGGAACGGACCCGGCGCGGTGATCGGGGCCCCGTGGGTCGGCCAGATCGTCGAATAGCCGCGCGCGATCACTGCCTCCAGGCTGGCCATATAGGCCGCCATGTCGCCATCGGGCGGAGCGACGACGGTGGTCGACCAGCCCATGACATGGTCGCCGCTGAACAGGGCGTTCTCCTGCTCCAGGCCGAAGGCGAGGTGGTTGGAGGCGTGCCCCGGCGTGGCCAGCACCTCCAGGGTCCAGCCGTCGCCCTCCAGCCTTTCGCCGCCGGCCAGCTCGATATCGGGCGCGAAGGTCTCGTCCTCGTCCTCATCCGGGGCGCCCGAGGCATGGACCGTCCGCGCCGGCGGGCGTGCGGCCAGCACAGGGGCTCCGACCGCCCCGGCGAAGGGGCGGGCGAGGGGGGCGTGGTCGCGATGGGTGTGGGTCACCAGCACATGGCTGACGGTCTGGCCCTCGACCGCCGCCAGCAGCGCCGCCAGATGATCTGCGTCGGGCGGGCCGGGGTCGATCACCGCCACCCCGGCGCCGGCCTCGCGGCGTCCGACAATATAGGTGCCCGTCCCGGTGAAGGTGAACGGCCCGGGATTGGCCGCGATCACCCGCCGGATCAGCGGCGAGACCGCGTCGACCTGTCCGTATTCGAACCGGGGCGGGGCAACGAAGGGGATCACCGGCTTACCCGCCCGGGGCGGCGCGCCCCTTGCGTCCGAACGCCGTAAATCCTCCGCGGAGTGCCCGAAATGGCCGTTTCCATCGCCCTGGCTGTCTCAAATCGGCTCCAGCCCATAGCGGCGGCCTTCCTGTGTCTCATGGCGATGCAGCTCGCCGTGGCCTCGTGCACGCCGGAACCGGCGCCCTATGCGACCCGCGTCGCGATCATGCGCTGAGCCCTCACAGCGGCAAGCGGCCGAGATCGTAGCCGGCCCCTGCCGCCGCAGCCCTGAGTTCGTCGGGATCCGCGCCACTCAGACGTTCCGCCATGGCCCAGACCACCGCTGACCGCATGCCGGAGCGGCAGAACAGCATCGTCGGCGTCCCGTCGCCCAGCAGCGCGGCGACCGCGGAGACCTGGTTCGGGTCCGGCAGGCCAGACACGGGGATCCAGGCGAAATCCATTCCGGCGTTCCGCGCGGCCTGCTCCATCTCTTCGGCCGTGGGCTGGCCGGGATCCTCGCCGTCCGGCCGATTGCTGATGATCCGCCGCACCCCTGCCGAAGCCAGGTCCGGAAGCGCCTCGGGGGCCAGTTGCGGGGAGGCCCAGACCGTGGGCGACAGGGGCCGGGGGCCCATCCTATTGGCGCCGAACGCGGACCGCCCGGCTGTCGCCGACCGTGAGCAGGAAACTGCCGAGCGTGGCCTTGCGCACGCGGACCGGCTGGCCGGGCCGATTCTCGAAGCGGACGCGCTCCGAGTCGATCTGCCGCCAGACCCCGCCGACTTCGAGGCGGAAGATCCATCGACCTTCATTGTTGCGCGCGGCGCCACGCAGGGTGGTCTCGATCGAGTCGATCGGTTCGGCGCCTTCCTGGCCGAACAGGCGGGGCAGGGTCGGCATCTCAAAGCCGAACAACTGGCGTCGCGTCTCTGCGATCTGCGCCCGGTCGAAGACCACGACCTCGCCCTCGCGTTCGGCCGTGTCCAGGGCGCCGGCGGCGGCATCGTAACAGGCCAGGCGCGCGGTGCTGTCCGCCACGGCGCGGCAGGCCATCAGGCGCGAGAGGGTCTCGGGACGCTCCTGCGGAGCGGGTGCCTGGCCCGAAAGGGTCGCGGCCGCCACGGCTGCCGCCAGACCGGATAGCAATGACATCGGCGTCTCCCGGAACGAGCCATCGACCGGCCCTTCTTCACTTCTGACAAGACCGGCCCAGGGTCAACCGCGGGGCCGCAACTGGAACTGTGACTGTATCGTGGCCCAAATGCGACAGTCACGCTTCCGACGCGTTACAGGCAGGTAATTTTGCTGGTGACTTGTGTAGTTGCGCGCCTATCGTCTCGCAACTGCGGTCGGATTCTGTCCGTGGGGGCAAGGACTATTTCGTTCTCGGACGCTGCGACCCGGTCGCTGGCGTTGGCGATTATCAGGAGACCAACCTAATGAAGACCCAGAAAACCCGTAATCGGCTGCTGTCGACGACGATGATTGGCGGTTTCGCCGCTCTCGTCTTCGCCGCCCCTGCCATGGCGCAGGACGCGCCGTCCCAGGAAGCGGATCTCGGCGACATCATCGTCACCGGCTCGCGCATTCCGCAGCCGAACCTGATCACCACCAGCCCGGTGACCCAGGTGACGAGCGAGGACATCGACTCCACCGGTGTGACCCGGATCGAGGACCTGGTGTCCCAGCTGCCGCAGGCCTTCGCCGCGCAGAACTCGACGGTGTCCAACGGCGCTTCGGGCACGGCCACGGTGTCACTCCGCAACCTCGGCTCGTCGCGCACCCTGGTGCTGATCGACGGCCGCCGCATGGGCTACGGCTCGCCGCTGGACGACGCGGCCGACCTGAACCAGATTCCGGAACAACTGGTCGAGCGGGTTGAAGTCCTGACCGGCGGCGCCTCGGCCGTGTACGGCTCCGACGCCATCGCCGGCGTCGTCAACTTCATCATGCGCCGGGATTTCGAGGGCGTTCAGATCGACGCCCAGTACGGCTTCTATCAGCACAACAACGACTATGACGGCGTCGGCAATGTCCGCGCCGAAATCACCCGTCGCGGCCTGACCAACCCCGCCCAGTTCCGGCTGCCTGAGGACAATGTCCTCGACGGTGAAAGCCGCTCGGTCAACCTGACCATGGGCGCCTCGACCGCTGACGGCCGCGGCAACATCATGGCCTACGTCGGCTATCGCAACAACAATCCGATCCTGCAGCGCGACCGCGACTATTCCGCCTGCGCCATCGCCGCCCCGAACGCCGGTTCGGGTCCGAGCACCTTCTCGTGCGGTGGTTCCGGGACCTCGGTGCCTGGTCTGTTCACCACGAACTTCGCCACCCTCCGGACGATCGGGCCGAACCGGACCTTCGTGCCCTACGACGGCAATGTGAACGCCTATAACTACGGCCCGACGAACTTCTACCAGCGCCCCGACGAACGCTTCACGCTCGGCGCCTTCGGTCGCTATCAGATCAACGACAAGGCCGAAGTCTTCAGCCAGCTGACGTTCAGTGATTACCAGTCGAACAGCCAGATCGCGCCGACGGGCAACTTCTTCGTCACTGACAGCGTCAACTGCGGCAACCCGCTTCTGGGGCCGACCCAAGCTACCTTTATCGGATGTACGCCTGCCGACATCCTCGCCGACACCAGCCGCACGCTGTATATCGGCCGTCGCAACGTCGAGGGCGGCGGTCGTCAGGATGACCTGAACTACCTGGCCTATCGCGGCGTTCTGGGCGTCCGCGGCGAACTGATGCCGGGCTGGAACTATGACGTCGCGGCCCAGTATTCGCGGGTCGCCCTGTCGCGGGTCTACCGGAACGAGTTCTCGATCAACCGACTGGGCCGGGCGCTTGACGTCGTCGACGTTGCCGGCACCCCGACCTGCCGTTCGGTCGTCAACGGAACCGACCCTGACTGCGTCCCGTATGACGTCTTCAGCCTGACCCCGCTCAGCCAGGCTGCGCTCGACTACCTGCAGGTTCCGCTCGTCTACACTGGCGAAACCACCCAGCAGGTCGTGACCGCGGCGATCACCGGGGATACCGGCTGGGCCCTGCCCACGTCGTCCAACACGGTCAAGGTCGCCTTCGGCGCTGAATACCGTCGTGACTCGCTCAGCTCGACCCCGGACGTCTCCTTCACCACCGGTGACGGCGCCGGTCAGGGTGGTCCGACGATCGGCATCGCGGGCTCCGTGGACGTGTCCGAAATCTTCGGCGAAATCCAGATCCCGCTGGCCGACGATCAGCCCTGGGCCTATTCGGCCTCGATCGATGCCGCCTATCGCCGGTCCGAGTACGACAAGTTCGGCACTGACACCTACAAGATCGGCGCCGACTACGCCCCGGTCGAGGACATCCGCTTCCGCGCCAGCTATTCGCGCGCGGTCCGGGCTCCGAACGTGATCGAACTGTTCGCCGCCCAAGGGTTCGGACTGTTTGACATCGACTTCGACCCCTGCGACTCCACCACCCGTCCCGCCAGCGTGGGCCCGGTTCCGGCGTCCTGCATCGGCGGTGCGCCTCACCAGGTCACCACGGTTCAACGCGACAGCGGGGCCCTGAAAAGCCCGGCCGACCAGTACAACCAGCTGACCGGCGGTAACCCCAACCTGTCGCCGGAAGTCGCCGACACCTTCACCTACGGTTTGGTGTTCCAGCCCAGCGCCCTGCCGGGCTTCAACCTGTCGATCGATTATTTCGACATCTCGATCGAGGACGCGATCCAGACCGTCGGGGCCGGCAATACGCTGAACCTCTGCTACAACAGCAATGATGCGGCTGCCTGTTCGCGGATCACCCGCAATGCGGCCAACGGCTCGCTGTGGGTCGGCACCGGGGTTGTCCAGAACCTGAACAACAACATCGGTGGTTTCGAAACCTCCGGCGTTGATATCAACGCCAACTACAGCGTTGATCTGGCCGACTGGGGTATGGCGAACAGCGGTTCGATGCAGTTCTCGTTCGTCGGGACCTGGCTGGAATCCCTGGTCACCGACAGCGGCACCGGCACGCCGGACGCCGTCTATGACTGCACCGGCTTCTACGGCGCGGTCTGCGGACCGACCAACCCCGAATGGCGTCACCGCTTCCGCACCACCTGGCTGACGCCTTGGGATGTGGATGTGTCGGGCACCTGGCGTCACTACGGCGAGGGTGAGATCGGCACGCTCGGCCCGGATGGCTCGTTGAACAACGGCGGAACCCGTATCGACCGCTACCTCGACAGCATCAACTACTTCGACCTGGCGGCCTCGTGGCAGGTGATGGAAACCGTCACCCTCCGCGCCGGCGTCAACAACGTGCTGGACACCGACCCGCCGCTTTCCTACGGCGTCGGCACCACCGGCAACGGCAACACCTACCCGCAACTGTATGATGCGCGGGGCCGTTACTTCTTCTTCGGCATCACGGCCAACTTCTAGAGCCTGATACCAGAGACCATCTGGGGCGGCGGATCTTCGGGTCCGCCGCCCTTTTTGTTGCGGGTTTGCCGCCGCAGAAAAACCATCTCCGCGTTTCACGCGTTACGGTCTGATCTCCTCCTTGCCTGACCCCGGATTGTTTCATGTTGCTCAGTCTCGTCGCCGCCCTCGCCATCGTCGCCCCCGCCTCACCGACGTCCCCGACGATGCCTCAGGAGGCCGGGGTCATGGCCACCGCGCCGCGGATGGAGGCCGACGAGACCGAACGCTTCCGCGAGGCTGTGGCCTACGGCAATCCGTTGCCGCGCGGCGCACCGGAGGCCGACTATCCGCTGGTGGCCTGGTGTGAGGCGCTGGTGAACGGTCATGTGGCCCTGGGCGAGACCCTGAGCACGGCGGACGATCTCGACCGCGACATCATCCGCCTCGGCAGGCTCGAGGCGGTTGACTTCAGGGCGGCCCTGGACGCCGCCGAGCCGCGTCAGACGGCCGCCAGCCGCGCCGCCGCCCGCGCCGCCGCTGACGAGGCCGCCGCCCGCTGGACGCCGCTGATCGGACAGGATGAAGCCGTCCGCAGCCAGGCCTTCGGCCTGTTCTTCGGCCTGCCGGGACGCTGCGAACATGCCGCCCGCCGCATCCGCGAGAACATCACCTCGGCCCCGGTCACCCCGGCCGATGTCGGTCTGGAATAGCCCCGGCTAGGCTTTCCGGAAGCTCAGGCGCCAGCCGATGAGGGCGCCCTGTCCGTCGTTCAGCTCGGCCTTGGCATCCAGCGTCAGCCCCGCCCGCGCCGCCCTCTGGATAAACACCTCGATGCCCGGGCCATCCAGCGCGGCCAGGCCCTGACTTTGCTGGCGATGCCGCCACGCCGCATTGCCGGCCTCGAATATATCGAGCCGCTCGAGGGCGCTTCGGGGCTCATAGGCGTCGATCCGGCGCGCCAGGTCGTCGAGATAGCCCACCATATAGCGCACCGGCTCGAACGGCGCCGTCGGCTCCAGCCGCATCGTCGCCTGTCGCACCGCCACACGCAGCGCCTCTTCAGGACCGGCCGCCGCCAAGCCCTTGAGATGGGCGGTGAAGGCGCGTCGGGCGTGGCGTATGGCGGCGGATTTTCCCAGAACAGCATCATAGGCCGCGATCTGGTCGGCCGTCTGACGGGTGATCACGCTGTCGGCGTGATGGATCATCATCAGCACCCGCCCGCCAGGCTTGAGCACCCGCGCCAGCTCCTGCAGCGCCGCCCGCGTATCGGCATATTCGATGCCGAACTGTGACGACGCCCCGTCGAACGCCGCCGCCGGAAACGGCAGCTGTTCCAGCGCCACCCCGCCCATCAGTCGGCAATCCGCCGGCAGTACGGCGCCGGCGGCCTCCACCTCGGCATAGTCGACGCCGGTGATCGCAAAGCTTCTGCCGTTTTCAGCGGCCGCGCGGCTTGCATGGGCCGCCACCTGGCCGTTGCCGGTCGCCAGATCCAGCAGGGCGGCGCCGGACTCGAAGGCGGCGAACCATTCGGTCCAGATCGGCCCGGTGTCGAAGGCCACCGGCCCGGCCGGGGTCTGGACCGTCATCACCTCGGTGCGGCCGCTGCGCCAGTAGTCGCTCCAGTGCCAGCCGCGCCGCTTTTCGATGGGCGAAGGGCTCATGCCGGCTCCAGTCAGACCACGCAAAGGATGCCGTCGACCCGCGGCCGACGCCCGTCCGTTGTTAGATCAACAGGCCTTTGGGGCCAAGCCGTCGATGGTTCGCTCAGGCCGCCGCCACCCGGGGCGTCGCCCCGGGATCATAGTTGAGGATCGGCGACAGCCAGCGTTCGGCGTTTTCGACGGTCCAGCCCTTGCGTCGGGCGTAGTCCTCGACCTGGTCGCGATCGATCTTGCCGACGCCGAAATAATGGCTCTCCGGATGGCCGAAATACAGGCCCGAGACCGAGGCCGGCGGGGTCATGGCGAAACTCTCGGTCAGGGCCATGCCGGCGTTGTCTCCCGCCTGCAGCAGGCGGAACAGGGTCGCCTTCTCGGTATGGTCCGGCTGGGCCGGATAGCCGGGCGCGGGACGGATGCCCTGGTACTGTTCGGCGATCAGATCCTCGACGGTGGTCTGTTCGTCCGCCGCATGGCCCCACAGTTCGGTCCGCACCTTCCTGTGCAGGGCCTCGGCGAAAGCTTCGGCCAGACGGTCGGCCAGGGCCGTGGCCATGATGGCGGAATAGTCGTCGCCGGCGTCCTTGAACCGCTTCGAGATCTCCAGCTCGCCATGGCCGGCGGTGACGGCGAAGGCGCCGATATAGTCCCGGCCCGTTTCGGCGACGAAGTCCGACAGCGCCAGATTGGGCCTGCCGTTCGACTTCTTGATCTGCTGACGCAGGGTGTGGAAGCGGGCGATCTCGGCGCTGCGGCTCTCGTCGGCCCAGACGACAATGTCGTCGCCGTCGGCGTTGGCGGGCCAGAAGCCGACCACGCCGCGGGCGGTGAACCATTTCTCGTCGACGATCCGCTTCAGCATCGCCTGGGCGTCCTTGAACAGGTCGCGCGCGGCCTCACCGACGATCTCGTCCTCGAGGATCAGCGGATAGCGGCCGATCAGCTCCCAGCTGGCGAAGAAGGGCGTCCAGTCGATGTGCTCGGCCAGATCGCCCAGGTCCCAGCTGTCGAACGCCCGCACGCCGAGGAAGGACGGCGCGCAGGGCAGGGGCGTCGCCGGATCGGGCTGGAACCGGTTCTGGCGGGCCGCGGGCAGGGCGGCGCGCGCCTTGACCTCCTGACCGCGCGCATACTGTTCGCGGATGCGGATGTATTCGTCGCGCGTGACGGCCTCGTTCTTCGCCCGCTCGGTCTTCGACAGCAGGCCCGAGACCACGCCGACGGCGCGCGAGGCGTCGATGACATAGGTGGTCGAGCCGCTGCGATAGCCCGGCTCGATCTTGACCGCCGTGTGGGTCCTGCTGGTCGTCGCCCCGCCGATCAGCAGGGGAATGTCGAAGCCGCGCCGCTCCATCTCGCGCGCCACAAACACCATCTCGTCCAGCGACGGCGTGATCAGGCCCGACAGGCCGATGATGTCGACCTTGTGTTCGACCGCGGCGTCCAGAATCCGGTCGGCCGGGACCATGACGCCCAGGTCGATGACCTCATAGTTGTTACACTGCAGCACGACGCCGACGATGTTCTTGCCGATGTCGTGGACGTCGCCCTTGACCGTGGCCATCAGGATCCGCCCCGCCTGCTCGCGGGGTTTTCCGGCCTTTTCGGCCTCCATGAAGGGTTCGAGATGGGCGACCGCCTGTTTCATCACCCGCGCCGATTTCACCACCTGCGGCAGGAACATCTTGCCCGCGCCGAACAGGTCGCCGACCACATTCATCCCGTCCATCAGGGGACCTTCGATGACGTGCAGCGGCCGCTCGGCCCCCAGCCGCGCCTCCTCGGTATCGGCGTCGATGTACTCCGTGATGCCGTTGACCAGGGCGTGTTCGATCCGCTTGCCGACGGGCTGGTCGCGCCATTTCAGGTCGACGACCCGGGCGACACCCTTGTCGCCCTTGTAGTTGGGGGCGATGTCGACCAGCCGCTCGGTGTTCGAGACATTGGTCCGCTGCGGCCGGTTCAGAATCACATCCTCGACGGCCTCGCGCAGGACCGGATCGAGTGTGTCATAGACGGGCAGGTCGCCGGCGTTGACGATGCCCATGTCCATGCCCGCCTGGATGGCATGGTACAGGAAGACGCTGTGGATCGCCCGGCGCACCGGCTCATTGCCGCGGAAGCTGAATGAGACGTTGGACACCCCGCCCGACACCCGCGCGTAGGGCAGGGTGGCCTTGATCGCCCGCGTCGCCTCGATGAAGTCGACGGCATAGTTGTCGTGTTCCTCGATCCCCGTCGCCACCGCGAAGATGTTGGGGTCGAAGATGATGTCCTCGGGCGGGAAGCCGACCTCGTCGACGAGGATGCGATAGGCGCGGGTGCAGATCTCGATCTTGCGCGCGGCGGTGTCGGCCTGACCCACCTCGTCAAAGGCCATGACCACCACGGCGGCGCCGTAGCGCAGGCATTTCACGGCCTGTTCGCGGAACTCCGCCTCGCCCGCCTTCATCGAGATCGAATTGACGATCGGCTTGCCCTGGACGCATTTCAGGCCCGCCTCGATCACCTCCCATTTGGAGCTGTCGATCATCACCGGCACGCGGGCGATGTCGGGCTCGGCGGCGATCAGATTGAGGAAGGTGACCATGGCCTGCTGCGAATCCAGCAGGCCCTCGTCCATGTTGATGTCGATCACCGAGGCACCCGCCTCGACCTGCTGACGCGCCACCGACAGGGCGGCCGGGTAGTCGCCGTCAATGATCAGCTTCTTGAATTTGGCCGAGCCGGTGACATTGGTCCGCTCGCCGACATTGATGAAGGTGGGACGCACTACGCTACCAGTTCAAACGGTTCGAGGCCGGACAGCCGCATGGCGACGGGCCGCTCAGGTATCTCCCGCGGCGGCAGTTTCGCGACCGCCTCCGCCGTATGCCGGATGTGCTCCGGCGTCGTGCCGCAGCAGCCGCCGACGATGTTGACCAGGCCCGAGGCCGCCCATTCCTCAAGGAAGTGGGCCGTTTCGTGCGCCTGCTCGTCATACTGGCCCATGGCGTTGGGCAGGCCGGCGTTGGGATAGGCGGCGACCAGGGTGTCGGCCACGCGGCTCAGCTCGGCGATGAAGGGCCGCATCAGGTCGGCGCCGAGCGCGCAGTTGAAGCCGACGGCGAACGGTTTGGCGTGGCGCACGCTGTTCCAGAAGGCTTCCGCCGTCTGGCCCGACAGGGTCCGGCCCGACCGGTCGGTGATGGTGCCCGAAATCCAGATCGGCAGCGCCTCCATCCCCTCGTCCTCGAGGTCCTTGATGGCCTTGATCGCGGCCTTGCAGTTCAGCGTGTCGGTGATGGTCTCGATCAGATAGAGGTCGACCCCGCCCGCGTTCAGCGCCTTCACCTGATGGCGATAGGCGTCATAGACCTGGTCGAAGGTCACCAGCCGTGCGCCCGGATCGTTCACGTCCGACGACATCGACAGCATCTTGTTCAATGGTCCGATCGAACCGGCGGCGAAGCGCGGCTTGTGCGGCTCCTTCTCCGTCCAGCGGTCGGCGGCGGCGCGCGCCAGTTTCGCCCCCTCCAGATTGATGTCCCACACCGACTGTTCGTCGAGTTTGTAGTCGTCCTGGGCGATGATCGTGGCCGAGAAGGTGTTAGTCTCGGAGATGTCGGCCCCGGCGGCGAAATACTGGTCGTGCAGGCCGGCGATGATGTCGGGCCGGGTCAGGCACAGGATGTCGTTATTGCCCTTCATCTGGCCGATGTGACCGGCGAAGCGCTCGCCGCGGAAATCCTCTTCCGACAGCTCGCTGCGTTGGATCATCACGCCCCAGGCACCGTCGAGGACGAGGATGCGGTCCTTGGCCGCCCGGTGCAGGGCGGCGATGCGGTCGGCGCGGGTCATCATCGAAAATCCTGCCCCATCGGGGGAGGGGGACCACCCGAAGGGTGGTGGAGGGGGCCAGCCCCGGGCGTCGGCGTATGGGGCAAGCCCCCTCCGTCGGCTTCGCCGACACCTCCCCCGACGGGGGAGGACTGTCCTTCCCGCACGCCCAGCACCCGGCAGATCGCATAGACCAGGTCGGCCCGGTTCAGCGTGTAGAAGTGGAAATCGGCGAAGCCCTCCTCCTGCAGCCGGGCGCAGGTCTCGGCCGCGACCGAGGCGGCGATCAGCTTGCGCGTCTCCGGGTCGTCGTCCAGCCCGTCGAAATGCGCCGCCAGCCAGTCGGGCACGGCCGCGCCGCAGGCCGCCGACATCCGCTTAAGGCCGTTGAAATTGCTCACCGGCATGATCCCGGGGATGATCGGCGTGGTCACGCCTGCGGCCCGCACCCGGTCGCGGAAACGCAGGAAGGCGTCGATGTCGAAGAAGAACTGGCTGATCGCCCGCGTCGCCCCGGCGTCGACCTTGGCCTTCAGCACCTCGATGTCGTGGTCGGTCGACGGGCTTTCGGGATGGCCCTCGGGATAGCAGCCGACGATGACATCGAAGCCCCCTTTCGCCGTGATCGCGGCGGTCAGCTCGGTCGCATTGGCGTAACCGTCCGTACGCGGAACATAGGCTCCGCCAATGCCGTTCCCGCCCGGCGGATCGCCGCGCAGGGCCACGATGTGGCGCACCCCGACCTCGCGATAGCCGTCGATGACGGCGTCCACGTCTTCGCGACTGGCCTCGACACAGGTCAGGTGGGCCGCCGGCGTCAGGGACGTCTCGGCCAGTATCCGCTCCACCGTCCGGTGCGTCCGTTCACGGGTCGAACCGCCCGCGCCATAGGTGACCGAGACGAACTCGGGCGCCAGCGGCGCCAGACGGGTGACCGCCTTCCACAGATTGGCCTCGGCTTCGTCAGACTTGGGCGGGAAGAATTCGAACGAGACGCGCGGCCGTGACGCATCCTGCCCGGCCCGGGCCACGGGCCCCAGCGGCGACAGCAACAGGGCGCGCGCCTCGGCCAGGCTGCGGGGATTGCTCATGCGACCTTCTCCGCGGCGACGGCGGGGCGTTCGGCGGTCCAGATCGAGACCGTCAGTCCATCGGTGTCCGGACGCAGGGCGATCGGCGCGCTCGGCGTCAGCCCCGCTTCCGAGAGCCAGCGCCGCATTTCGGCGTCGGCGAATCCCAGACGGCGATGCTGATGCTCGTCGCGCAGATATTCGAGCTGGTGCGGGGCGAAGTCGACGATCAGCAGCCGGCCGCCCGGCATGACCAGCCGCGCCGCCTCGGCCACCGCCGCCGCCGGATCGGTCAGATAGTGGAGCACCTGGTGGACCAGCACCAGATCGGCGCTCTGTTCGGGCAGGCGGGTGGCGAAGATGTCGCCGTGGCGCAGCTCGATCCCGTCCAGCCCGGCCTTGGTCACATTGGCGCGGGCGATGTTGAGCATGTTCTGGCTCAGGTCCAGCCCGACCGACATCTTCGCCTTCCGGCCCAGCAAGGTCAGCATCCGCCCCGAGCCGGTGCCCAGATCGACGACCCGCTCGAACGGCCCCTCGCCGGCGGCGCGGGTGATGGCCGCCTCGACCGCGCTCTCGCTGACATACAGCGACCGGATTCGATCCCACTGGGGCGCGACCCGTTCGAAATAGGCGCCGGCGGCGGCCTCGCGGTCGCGACGCACATTCTCGAGCCGCCGGTCGTCCTCCGCATTGGCGGCCGTATCCAGCAGGTCCAGCACGGTGTCGATCAACCGCCGCGCATGGGGCTCCGAGGACAGGCGGTAGAACACCCGGGCGCCGTCGGGGAAGCGTTCGATCAGCCCGGCGTCGGTCATCAGCTTCAGATGGCGGGAGACGCGCGGCTGGCTCTGGTCGAGGATGCCCGACAGTTCCATGACCGACAGTTCTTCGCCGGCCAGAAGAGACAGGACCCTCAAGCGAGTCGGCTCGCCGGCGGCGCGAAGGGCGTCAATGGTCTGGTCAGCGGTCAACGACATATCCTTATATAAGGATATCCTTATGTGATTTGGCAAGGAAAATCGCTGGCCGGACGCCGGATCGCGGGCCAGTCTGCGTGTAACGCCTGATTGACCTGTTGAGGCTGCCCCATGACCCCTCGTCCGACCCTTCCTGTCCTCGCCCTGACCCTGGCCGCGGCGCTCGCGACGACAGCGGCGGCCCAGACGCCGCCGCAAGCGGGTGCGGGGATGGCCAATATGCCGGGCCTGCCGCGCACCGCCGAGGAGGTTCAGCCCTGGGCGGTGCGGATGTTCGACGGGTTCGACGCGAACCGGGACGGCGCCATCACCGAGGACGAACTCGCCGTCCTCGACAATCCGACCGTCGGCGCCATGGGCGGCTCCCTCATTCGGGGGATGATCCTGCGGTCCGACGCGGACGGCGATGCCCGCGTCACGGTCGAGGAGCTGACCGCCGGGGCGCAACGCATGTTCGAGCGGATGAGCGGCGCTCGTGGGGGCGGCCCGGGAGGCGGCCCGGGAGGCGGCATGGGGCCCGGCATGGGACCGGGGGGAATGGGCGGCGGTCTCGGGGCCGGCATGCTGACAATGCCGCGCACTGCAGACGCCGTTCAGCCCTGGGCCGAGCGCCTGTTCGCCCGCCTCGACGGCAACCAGGACGGCGCCATAACCGGCAATGAACTGGCCCTCCTGGCCAATCCGACCGTCGCCGCCATGGGCGGGTCGCGCCTGCGGGCCATGATCGCCCAGTCGGACGCCAACCGCGATTCCCGTATCACCCTCGAGGAGATGACGGCCGGGGCGCAACGGGCGTTCAACCGCATGGATCTGAACGGCGACGGCCGCCTCAGCGACACTGAGCTGCCCCAGCCGCCGGCCCGACCCGCGCCGATCGCCATCCCGCCCGCCGACAACAATCCCTTCCCGGACATGCCCGACGGCGGCTGACCGTCGTCAGCCCACCGGCGTCTTCAGCGGCTCGCCGGCGAAGGCGGCCTTCAGGTTCTGGATCAGCAGCATCAGCATGCCCTGGACCGCCTCGGTCGTGGCCCCGGCCGTATGCGGCGTCAGCACCGTATTCGGCACATCGCCCCAGCGCGCCGGATCGGTCGGTTCGTCCTCGAACACGTCCAGCGCGGCCTGGCCCAGCCGGCCGTCGCGCAGGGCCGCGATCAGTTCGCTCTCGTCGACCAGCTGCCCCCGCGCGACATTGACCAGCAGCCCCTGCGGCCCCAGCGCCTCGATCACCGCGCGCGAGACCAGCCCCCGGTTGCTCTCATCGGCCTTGCAGGCCACCACCAGTATGTCGCTGTCCCGCGCCAGCTCCAGCACCGACGCCGCTCGCGGCCACGGGCTGTCCTTCTCGCGCGGCCCCCACCAGCGCACCGGCATCCGCATCGCCCCGGCCCGTCGCGCCACCGCCTCGCCGATGGCCCCCAGCCCGACGATGCCGACCCGCTGATCCTTCAGCGAGGGCGTGATCATCTTCGATTCCGGCGTCCAGCCCCCGGCCCTCAGGGCGCGATCGCCGGCCGCGATCTGCCGCCGCGCCGCGATGATCAGCCCGAGGGCGTGATCGGCGACATCCTCGTGATTGACCCCCGGCGCATGCGTCACCGGCAGACCCCGCGCCCGGCACCAGTCGACGTCGATGCCGTCATGGCCCGAGGTGAAACAGGCGATCAGCTCCAGCCGAGGCAGGCTCTCGATCAAATGCTTGTCGAGCGGAAATTCGCCGGCCACCACCAGGGCCCGGATTTCCGCCTGCGCCTCCACCGGCGGCCCCTCCCAGAACCGGTAGACGGTATAGTCGCCTTCGAGAAAGGCGGTCAGCGGCGCCAGATGACGCTGCATGATCAGAAGGGCGGGGCGATCGGTCATGGCTGAACACTAGCCCAGTCACGTCCAATGAAAAACGGCCTCCCGAGAGTCCCGGAAGGCCGTTTGCAGAGGCTAGTGGATCAGCGCCCGAACTTCTGGAATTTGATCCGGTGCGGGATCAGGCTCTCGACGCCGAGGCGACGCTTCTTGTCCTCCTCATAGGCCTCAAAATTCCCTTCGAACCATTCCACGTGGCTGTCGCCCTCGAAGGCCAGGATATGGGTGGCCAGACGGTCGAGGAACCAGCGGTCGTGGGAGATGACCACGGCGCAGCCGGCGAAGCCTTCCAGCGCCTCTTCCAGGTTCTGCAGCGTCTCGATGTCCAGGTCGTTGGTCGGTTCGTCGAGCAGCAGCAGATTGCCGCCTGTCGCCAGCGTCTTGGCCAGGTGGACGCGGTTGCGCTCACCCCCGGACAGCTGGCCGACCTTCTTCTGCTGGTCGCCGCCCTTGAAGTTGAAGCTGCCGACATAGGCGCGGGTGTTGATCTCGCGCTTGCCGACCATCATCACATCGGTGCCGCCCGAGATGACCTCCCAGATGGTCTTGTTGGGCTCCAGATCGTCGCGGCTCTGGTCGACATAGGCCAGTTTGACCGTCTCGCCGACGCGGATGGTGCCGGCGTCGGGCTGTTCCTGGCCGGTGATCAGGCGGAACAGGGTCGACTTGCCGGCGCCGTTGGGGCCGATGACGCCGACGATGCCGTTGGGCGGCAGTTTGAAGGTCAGGTTGTCGAACAGCAGCTTGTCGCCATAGGATTTCCGCAGGCCCTCGGCCTCCAGCACGACATTGCCCAGGCGCGGGCCCGGCGGGATCTGGATGACGGCATGGGTCTGGGCCCCGCGCAGGCTCTCCTGCTCGTCGACCATCCGCTCATAGGCGGCCAGACGGGCCTTGGACTTGGCCTGACGGGCCTTGGCGCCCGAACGGACCCATTCCAGTTCGCGCGTGAGGGCGCGCTGGCGGGCTTCGGATTCCGACTGCTCCTGCACCACCCGCTTGGTCTTGGCTTCCAGCCAGCTGGAATAATTGCCCTCGTGCGGGTGGCCCTTGCCGCGGTCCAGCTCCAGCGTCCACTTGGTGACGAGGTCGAGAAAATAGCGGTCGTGGGTCACCAGGATGACGCAGCCCGGGAAGGCCTCGAGGTGGTGCTGCAGCCAGGCCACCGACTCGGCGTCCAGGTGGTTGGTCGGTTCGTCAAGCAGCAGCATGTCGGGCTTGCTGAGCAACAGCCGCGCCAGCGCCACGCGGCGCTTCTCACCGCCGGACAGGTTGGTCGTCTCCCAGTCGTCGGGCGGGCAGCGCAGGGCGTCCATGGCCATTTCAATGCGGCTGTCGATGTCCCAGACGTCGCCGGCGTCGATCTTCTCCTGGAGGGCGGTCATCTCCTCCATCAGTTCGTCGGTGTATTCCTCGGCCATTTCCATGGCGATGGCGTTGAAGCGGGTGACCCACTGCTTCTCCTCGCACCAGGCCTCGACGTTCTCGCGGACGTTCAAACTGTCGTCGAGCTGGGGCTCCTGCTCCAGATAGCCGCGCTTGATCCCGTCGGCGGCGCGCGCCTCGCCGGTGAACTCGGTGTCCAGCCCGGCCATGATCTTCAGCAGGGTGGATTTACCCGAGCCGTTGACCCCGACGACGCCGATCTTGGCGTCGTTGTAGAAGCTCAGCCAGATGTTCTCGAAGATCTTCTTGCCGCCGGGAAAGGTCTTGGTCAGACCCTGCATCTGGAAAATATATTGCTGCGCCATGAGGTGCGGTGCGCCCTGTCGTCTGGGGTGTAGGGGAGATTGGCGCGGGATGTAGCCGCCGCGCCGCCGTTCGGCAAATGTCTAGGCGCGGGGGAGGGCGGTTTGATGGCCGGTCAGGCGTAGTTGAAGCTGACCGATATCCGCTCTCCCTTCGCCCCATTGGGCGGCACCTCGTGGCGCAGCCAGCTCTCCCACATCAGCACCGTCCCGGCCTGCGGGGCCAGATAGACGAACGGCTTCTCCGCCTCGGGCGCGTCGGCGTGGACCCCGGGGCGGGCCATCATCATTGGCAGGCGCGGGTCCTCGAGTTTCAGCGCTGAAGCCCCGTCGGGGACCTCGACATAGACGGTGCCGCTCAGGAAGGCGTGCGGATGGATATGACCCGTGTGCCCGCCGCCGGGCTTGAGAATATTGACCCACAGACTGTCCAGCCGCGGCTTGCGCGCCAGATCGAAATTCAGCGCCCTGGCATAGGCCAGCGCATGCTTGTCCAGATGCCGCTTGAGGTCCGCGAACTCGGGCAGGCGGTGGGGCAGGTCCGTCAGGGAGCCGTAGGAGGTATAGCCGCGATAGCCGTGCTCGCGGCACCAGGCGCGGCCGGCGTGGTCCTCGGTCGCCAGCATGCGGCAGGCCTCGGCCAGGGCGGCGTTGAAGGCCGGAAAGCCGGGCGAGGCGGCGAGGGAGGCCTCATAGACCTGGGTGACGAACAGCGGGCGCAGGGTCATGGCGGCTCTCTAGCGCAAGGGGGCGTCGATCAGAAGGGCAGGGCGGCCTCGCCCCTCAGGATCGCCTCGGCCTCCGGCGTATGTTTGGTCCCGTCCCGCGCATGTAGAACCAGCGGCGGCAGCAGCCGCAGCGGCGCCCTGCCGGTCTTGATCGCCTGCACCAGCACCCGTTTCGCGGGCTCATCCGTATACGGATGAATACCGCGGACGGCGAAAGACCCCGCCTTCTCCCCCAGCAGCGACAACAGGTCGGCCAGACGGTCGGCGCGGTGGATGATGACGATCCGCCCGCCCTCCCGCACCGCCTTGAGCAGGAAATCCGTCCAGGCCTTCAGCCCGTCGTCGGCCATCCAGGCCCCGCGCTTGCCCTCGGCCGGGGCCCGCAAGGCCCCTGGATCGTCGAAAAAGGGCGGATTGCTGACCGCCCAGTCGAACGGCTCAAGGGCCAGAGCCCGAAATCCCGCCGCTACATCGCCCTCGACAATATGCGCGTCCGAACTGTTCAGGGCCGCATTCTCCCGCGCCAGCGCCGCCATCGCCGGATCACGCTCCAGTCCCGTCAGGCTGGCGCCCGGCCGCCGCGCCGCGATCTGCATCAGCGCCCCGCCGGCTCCGCAGCCGGCCTCGATCACCCGCTGGCCCGGCTGCGCGCCGACGGCCGCCGCCAGCAGGGCCGCATCCATGCCGGCGCGATAGCCCGTCGCGGGCTGGCGCAGCCGGACGCGCCCGCCCAGCAGGGCGTTCTCGACGATTTCTACCCGGTCTGACGGGAACGGTGCGACGGTCACGCGGCTTGACCCTTCATGGCCCGATCACCATTGTGCGCCGCATCGTCGTCGGGCAAGGCGGCGGCTGGATTTTCAGGCGCGATTCCCTTCCTGCGCCGTCCCTTCGAAGAGTTTCCCCTTGGACGCTGTCCCCGTCGCCGATACCCGCTCCAAGGGCAGCGTCGAGCCGCTGGTGCAGCTGGCTGCGCGCGACATGGCGACCGTGGACGCCGTGATCCTGGAGCGGATGCAGTCGCAGGTCCCCGTCATCCCCCTGCTGGCCGAACATCTGGTCTCGGCCGGCGGCAAGCGTCTGCGGCCCTTGCTCACCCTCGCCGCCGCCCGCGCCTCGGGGGCCGAGGGGCCGATCGACATCCCGGTCAAACTGGCCGCCGCGGTCGAATTCATCCACACCGCCACCCTGTTGCATGACGACGTCGTCGACGGCTCCGACCTGCGTCGGGGCAAGGTCGCGGCCCATCTGATCTGGGGCGCCCCGGCCAGCGTCCTGGTCGGCGACTTCCTGTTCGCCCGGGCCTTTGAACTGATGGTCGAGACCGGCCGGATGCGGGCCTTGGGCATCCTGTCCCGCGCCTCCGCCGTCATTTCCGAGGGCGAGGTGCTGCAACTGACTCGCGCCCATGACCTGAACCTCGACCAGGACACCTATCTGCGCATCGTCTCGGCCAAGACCGCCGAACTGTTCGCCGCCGCCGCCGAGGTCGGGGCCGTCGGCGCCGACGCCGGCGAACCGGCCGTCGCCGCCCTGCGCGCCTATGGCCTCAACCTCGGCCTGGCCTTCCAGCTGGCCGACGACGCCCTCGACTACGGCGGCGCCTCCGATGTGCTGGGCAAGAACGCCGGCGATGATTTCCGCGAGGGCAAGGTGACCCTGCCGCTGCTGCTGGCCGCCGCCCGCACCCGCGGCCGCGAGGACGCCTTCTGGGACCGTACCATCACCCGGGGCGAGCGCACCGGGGACGACTTCCGCCGCGCCCGCGAGCTGATCGTCGGCACCGGGGCGGTGTCGGCGACCCTCGACGCCGCCGGCGCCTACGCCGACGCGGCCAAGGCCGGGCTGAAGGTGCTGCCGCAGGGCGACTGGCGCTCGGCGCTGGAACAGCTGGCGGATTTCGCGGTCAGCCGGGCGGCCTAACGCAGCCCGGCACAGAACCTCTGTATCCGCCGGCAGCCTTCCTCCAGCACGCTCTCGGACGTCGCATAGCTGATGCGGAAATAGGGGCTCAGGCCGAAGGCCGAGCCCTGCACCACCGCCACCCCCTCGGCGTCCAGCAGTTCGGCGGCAAAGGTGTCGTCGCTGTCGATCGTCACCCCGCCTTCGGTCGTCTTGCCGATCAGCCCCTCGATCGACGGATAGACATAGAAGGCCCCCTCGGGCGTGGCGCAGCGGATGCCCGGGGCCTGGTTCAACATCGACACCACCAGATCGCGGCGCGCCTCGAAATGGGTCGCGCGCTCGGCGATGAAGTCCTGCGGCCCGTTCAGCGCCTCGACCGCCGCCCACTGGCTGATCGAGGACGGGTTGGAGGTGGTCTGACTGGCCACCTTGCGCATCAGGTCGATCAGCGGCTTGGGCCCCCCGCCATAGCCGATGCGCCAGCCGGTCATGGCATAGGCCTTGGACACGCCGTTGACCGTCAGGGTGCGGTCCACGAGGTCCGGCGCGACCTCGGCGATCGTGCGATAGTCGAAATCGCCGTAGATCAGGTGTTCGTACATGTCGTCGGTCATGACCCAGACCTGCGGATGCCGGCGTAGCACTGCGGCCAGACCCTCCAGTTCGGCGCCGGTATAGGCCGCCCCGGTCGGGTTCGACGGACTGTTCAGGATCAGCCATTTCGTCCGCGGCGTGATCGCCGCCTCCAGCGCCTCGGGCTTCAGCTTGAAGCCGTCGGCCTCATGGCCGACCACCGTCACCGGCTCGCCACCGGCCAGAAGCACCATGTCGGGATACGAAACCCAGTAGGGTGCCGGCACGATCACCTCGTCGCCCGGCGACAGGGTGGCCAGCAGGGCGTTGTAGATCACCGTCTTGCCGCCCGGCGCGACATGGATCTGGTTCACGCCATAGGTCAGGCCGTTCTCGCGGGCGAATTTCGCCGCGATGGCCGCCTTCAGCTCGGGAATGCCGTCGACGTCGGTGTATTTGGTCTCGCCCCGGCGGATGGCCGCGATGGCGGCTTCCTTGATGTTCTCCGGCGTGTCGAAATCCGGCTCGCCGGCGCCGAGCCCGATCACATCGCGGCCCTCGCGCTTCAGCTCACGCGCGCGGGCGGTCACCGCCAGGGTGGCCGAGGGCTTGACGCGGGCGAGGGCGGCGGACTGCAGGCTGGACATGGCGACTCCGGTTGACGCCCAATCCTTACGCAGATGCGAAAGGGCGAGCAAATGCCGTCGGGGCGAGAGCCCTTGAGCTTGGTCTCGCATCGGGCGGGGCCTATGGAATGAACGACCATCCGGACCGTCGCCCCACATTCGGGACAACGCCATCCATCCTCATGACGGACGTGAGCGTCCTGCGCCCGTCGGAGTCGACATGACGACGAACCGCCCCGGCTCGCCCCCAGCGACCATGACCCATGAGACCATGACCCCCGCGGCCCCCAGCGCGCTGCACGAGGCGCGCCTTGAGGCCGTGCTCGACCGACTGGCCGAATGCGGCGCACAAAGGATCGCCGACCTCGGCTGCGGCCGCGGCGCCCTGCTCGACCAGCTGGCCGGGCGCACCGCGGTCACCGAGGCGGTGGCGGTCGACCTTGACCCCTCCACCCTCGCGGCCATCCGGGCGCGGTTCGCAGCGGACGACCGGATCCGGGTGGAAACGATCGAGGGTTCGCTGATGGATGGCCGGCTGAAGCTCGGCGCGCTCGACTCTGCGGTCCTGCTCGAGGTCATCGAACACATACAGCCGGACGAACTGTCCAAATTGGAAATCGCCGTCTTCCGCGCCTGGCGGCCGCGCCAGGTGATCATCACCACGCCGAACGCAGAGGCCAACGACTACCTCGGCGTGCCGCCGGGGCGGCTCCGGCACTGGGATCACCGGTTCGAATGGGGGCGGGAGCGCTTCCAGCGCTGGGCCGCGGGCGTGGCTGTGCGCTCGGGCTATCGGGTCGAGTTCGAAGAGGTCGGCTGGGAGCACCCGACCTTCGGGGCCCCGACACAGATGGCGGTCTTCACGGCCTGACTCGTGGTCGGGACGGGCAGGGGGCCAGGCTTCAGCCGCGGCCCTCTCTCGCCGACCCGCCCGTGGCCTGCTAATCCGCATCGATGCGTCGCCTCCTCGATTTCATCCTCAATATGGAAGCCCGGCCGTGGCGGGCGGCGCTGGCGACGGCCCTTCTGCTCGGCGCGACCCTTGGCCTGCTGGCGCTCGGCAAGAGCCAGCTGGGTCTGGCCGCCGAAGACAATCTCGAGGCCTGGCTCCAGGGCTATCGCGGCAGTCCCTGGGCCTTCGCCGCCACCATCGTCCTGTTCGTCGTCTCCGCCTTCATCGGCGTGCCGCAGTTCCTTCTGATCGCCGCCTGCGTCGTGGCCTTCGGGCCGTCGCTGGGCTTCTTCTACAGCTGGGCGGCGACCGTGGCCTCTGCGGGGGTTACCTACTGGCTGGGGCGAGGGCCGACGGCGCGGCTGGTCGACCGCTACGGCGGGCGCACCCTCGGCCGGCTCAAGGGCTTCGTCGGCAAGAACGCCTTCTACGCCAGCTTCATGATCCGCAATGTGCCCTCGGCGCCCTTCATCGTCGTCAACATGGCCTTCGGCGCCGCGCGGGCCTCCTTTCCCGCCTATCTGGCCGGCTGCGCCCTCGGCGTCCTGCCCAAGACCGCCCTGGTGGCCTTTTTCGGCGGGGCGGTGGTGGCGGCGGTCAGCGGCGACGGCGTCTGGACCTCCCTGATCCTCGCCGGGGTCGCGGTGGTCTGGCTGGGCCTGATGTTGGGCGTGCGCGAACTGGTCAAACGACGCGAGAACCGGCTCACTCCCGATTGATCGGCACAGTCCTTGTTACGGATCGATCCGCCGCCTATCTGGTCCAGACCCTTACTCCCTCAGGAGCCCAGCCTCATGCTGAAACTGTACATCTCGCCGGGCGCCTGCGCCCTGGCCTCGCACATCGCCCTCGAAGAGGCGGGCGCGGACTATGAGACCCAGGTCATTGACCTGAAGACCGGCCAGCAGAAGACGCCCGAATACCTCGCCGTGAACCCGGCCGGCGTCACCCCGGCGCTGCAGACCGACCGGGGCGTGATCACCCAGAACGCCGCCATCCTGGCCTTCGTCGCCCAGACCCATCCGGACCGGAATCTGGCCCCGATCGACGATCCCCATGCCTTCGCCGCCTTCAACGCCTTCAACGGCTTCCTCGGCTCGTCGCTGCATCCGGCCATCGGCAAGGTGCTGTTCAGCCGCCCGCCGTTGAACGCGGACGACAAGGCCCAGGCGACCGAACAGGCGCTGGCCAGATACCGGCTGGTCGAGGACCACTGGCTGCAGGGCCCCTGGATCTTCGGCGACGATTTCACCCTCGCTGACGGCTACCTCGCGGTCTTCACGCGTTGGGCGCGCCAGTCCCGCCTGCTGGACCCGGCGGGCTTCCCCGCATTGAACGACCATCTGGACCGGGTCCAGGCCCGGCCGGCGGTCTCGCGCGTGCTCGCGGCCGAGGGTCTGGGCGTCGTCTAGACCCGCCCGCTCGGGATCGTGAAGGCATCGGGGGCGCCCGGCGCGCTTCCCGGTGCATTCGCATGCGCGCTGGTCCCCCAAAGGGCTTGTATTCGCGTCGGCACAAGGGCAAACGAGCCTTAAGGTCGGTCAGGCGATAACGATCAGGAGGCGGTGCGTGGGGATGCGCGGCGCCGGGGCGTCGCCGAAGCGGATCGAGACTGACGCACGCCCCTTCAAGGCCCGAAAGAACGGTATCCCGGACCCATGTTCTCCAGCATTTTCGGCGCAATCTCCAACGACATCGCCATCGACCTCGGCACCGCCAACACCCTGATCTATATGAAGGGCAAGGGCATCGTGCTGAACGAGCCGTCGGTGGTGGCCCTGCGCAACGTCGGCGGTCGCAAGATCGTCCACGCCGTCGGCATAGAGGCCAAGCAGATGCTGGGCCGCACCCCCGGCCATATGGAAGCCATCCGCCCCATGCGCGACGGGGTCATCGCCGACTTCGAGGTCGCCGAGGAGATGATCAAACACTTCATCCGCAAGGTTCATAACCGCAAGGGCTTCGTGAACCCCAAGGTCATCGTCTGCGTGCCCTCCGGCGCCACCGCCGTCGAACGCCGCGCCATCAATGACTCCTGCCTCAACGCCTCGGCCCGCCGCGTCGGCCTGATCGATGAGCCGATGGCCGCCGCCATCGGCGCCGGCCTGCCGATCCACGAGCCGACCGGCTCCATGGTCGTCGACATCGGCGGCGGCACGACCGAGGTGGCCGTGCTGTCACTGTCCGGCATCGTCTATTCGCGCTCGGTCCGCGTCGGCGGCGACAAGATGGACGAGGCGATCATCTCCTACATGCGCCGCAACCATAACCTTCTGATCGGCGAGACCACCGCCGAGCGCATCAAGAAGGACATCGGCACCGCCCGCATCCCGGCCGACGGCGAAGGCCTGTCGATCGACGTCAAGGGCCGTGACCTGATGCAGGGCGTCCCTCGCGAGGTCCGCATCTCCGAACGGCAGGCCGCCGAAGCCCTGGCCGAGCCGGTCTCGCAGATCGTCGAGGCCGTGAAGGTCGCGCTCGAAGCCACCCCGCCCGAACTGGCCGCCGACATCGCCGACAAGGGCATCATGCTGACCGGCGGCGGGGCCCTGCTGCGCGGCCTGGACGCCGAGATCCGCGATCACACCGGCCTTCCGGTCTCGGTCGCCGACGACCCGCTGTCCTGCGTGGCCATCGGCTGCGGCCGGGTGCTGGAGCATCCGCGCTGGATGAAGGGCGTGCTCGACTCAGCGCTCTAGGCGCGACCGTCGAACGACCGCCTCAAATCCCTGTCATCATTGACAGTCCTGGGGTTGCAGCGGTTTCCAAACGGCCCGGATTTTGCAATAGGCTGGGCTGGTCGGCGGGGGGCGTCCCGCTGATTCCCTTTTTCTGAGGAAGGCGCGCCGTGGCGTTTCGCGACGGACCGTTCGAGAACATCAAGGTGCCGCTGGTCTGGACCGCGGCCCTGACCGTCGTCGTGGCGGCGATCGGCTGCATCCTGCTGCTGATCAGCGACGCCCGCGCCCAGACTTCGCCCTACCAGCCGGTCCGCTCGGGCGTCGAGGCCGTGGCCGGCCCGGTCGGCGGCGTCTTCGCCGCACCCGTGCGCTGGTTCGGCCAGGCCAGCGATCATATCGGCGGCTATTTTTTCGCCGTCTCCGAAAATCGCCGCCTCAAGCGCGAACTGGCCGAGCTGCAGCCCTGGCGCGACCAGGCCATCGCCCTCAAGAACGTCAACGCCCGCTATGAGGCCATGCTGGGCATCCGCCCGGAGCCGCCCGTGGCCATGCAGACGGCGCGGTCGATCCTCGACTCGCGCGGCCCCTTCTCCAACGCCCGCCTGATCGACTCCGGCTCGGCGACGGGCGTCAGGGTCGGCAATCCCGTGATCAACGAGCACGGCCTGGTCGGCCGCATCGTCGGGACCTCGACCGGCGTCAGCCGCATGCTGTTGTTGACCGACGTGGCCAGCCGCACCCCGGTTCTCGTCGACCGCAGCGACGCGCGCGCCCTGCTGACCGGCGACGGCAGCGACAATCCGCGGCTTGAGTTCGTCCGCGGCGCCGACGCGGTGCAGGTCGGCGACCGCATCCTGTCCTCGGGCGACGGTGGCGGCTTCCCGCGCGGCGTGCCGATCGGCGTGGCCGCCAAGGGCATAGACGGGTCCTGGCGGGTCAAACTGTTCAGTGACCGGGGCGCCATCGACTATGTCCGGGTCATGCTGTTCGAGGATTTCGGCCAGCTGGTGGGGCCCGATGATCTCAACGCCCCGCCGCTCGCGGCGCTGGGCACCCTGTCCGAGGCCACCCCCGAGCAGCGCGCCGCCATCGCCGACGCCGCCGCCCGCCGCGACGTCGCCCGTGACCGCGCCGACCTGGCCCGGCGTGACGCCGCCGCGGCGACGGCCGCCGAGGC
>Ga0207951_100327_pt1 | contig 25863 bp, 36 predicted proteins | sample Subbio12Aug_8Bad_FD_184830 | JGI IMG/M metagenome (GOLD analysis project Ga0207951, IMG submission 184830) | Serpentinite rock and fluid subsurface biosphere microbial communities from McLaughlin Reserve, California, USA - CR12Aug_8Bad (SPAdes) | ecosystem: Environmental > Terrestrial > Deep... | reverse complement strand
GGTGCAGCCGCTGGCGGCGCCGATGAACGACTATCACGGCGTGATCGCCCGCCCGGACATGGCCCCTTCGCTGGAGGCGGTCGCCGAGGCCCTGGGCGCCGCACGGCTGAACCTGACCGCCTGGGTCGGCCCGACCGGGCTCGGCGAAGACCGCCGCACGTTGCAGGTCGAACTCGGCGACGACGGCTATGACGGCTGGTACGCCGAACGCCGGGCGACCCACGGCAAATTCTTCAAGGACAAGGAACGCGCCCGACGCAGCATGGAGGCCGAACTCGGGCCGGTGCGGGTCGAGCGCGGCCTGCGCGACCCGGCCCTGCTGGACTGGTTGATCGATCTCAAGCGCGACCAGTACCGGCGCACCGCCCGCCATGACATCTTCGCCTGCGGCTGGACCGCCGAGCTGTTGCACGCACTGCTGAAGGCGGAGGACGCCGGGTTCGGCGCCTCCATGGCCGCCCTGTGGGCGGGCGACCGGCTGGCGGCGGTGGAATATTCGCTTCATGCGGGGGGCCAGTATCATTTCTGGTTCCCGGGCTATGAGCCCGGTCTGTCGCGCTGTTCGCCGGGCATACTGCTGAGCATGGACACCATGCGGCTGGCAGCCGACGGCGGCTATCGCACCTTCGATTTCGGGTTCGAGGGCGAGCACTACAAGAAATATTTCTGCAACGGCTTCAAGGTCGTACGCGAAGCCCTCGTGGTGAGGCCGGGGTTCGGCGCGGCCATGAGCCAGGCGGCCGTCGGGGCCCTCAACCTGGCCGGTGGCGATCGTGGCGGACGGTTGCGCGCCAGCGTGCGCCGTCGCTGGGCCGCCATCGAGGCCTGTGAAGTCACCCCCGGGGCCCGGATGAAGGGCGCCATCGAGGCGGCCGGCGCCGCCATCGCCAAGGTCCGCCCGACCGCCGGCCGCGCCCCGGTCTGAGCCCGATGAAGAGCAGCATCCAGACCCGCACGCGCTACACCGGCCCCATCGCGGAGGCGCGGGTCCACCCGCATGGCCTGGTCGAGCAGGGCTTCGCCTCCGACGCCGCCCTGGCGGAGATGCTGGACCGCTATCCGGCCGAGCTGTTCGACATCAATCTGTATGACTATGACGACGAGGGTCAGGTCTCGCTGCGCACCGGCGCGCGCGGCCGGCTGGGCGGGGCCGAACTGCTGGCCGCGATCCAGCAGGGGCGGCTGTGGGTCAATATGCGTTCGGTCGAGACCGGCTGGCCCGAACTGTGGGCCGCCGCCATGGACGAGTTCCGCAAGGTGCAGGGGGCCTATGCCGGCCTGCGGGCGGTCAACAGCTCGGGACAGCTGATTCTGTCCTCGCCCAAGGCGCGGGTGCCCTATCATTTCGACGCTGCCGGGGTGGTCTTGTTCCACATGCGCGGCCGCAAGCGGATCTTCGTCTATCCGGGCGACGAGGCCCATCTGGCCGAGATCGACATGGAACAGGTGGTGGCGCGCCAGACCACCGAGGAACTGCCCTATGTCCGCGCCTTCGAGGCCGACGCCCAGGTGCTGGATCTGGAGCCGGGCCAGGCCCTGACCTGGCCCTTCTATGCCCCGCACAGGGTCGAGAATCTGGACCGGTTCTGTGTCTCCCTGTCTGTTGAATTCCAGACCTGGCCGACGCGCTTCCGCAACGGGGCCCTCTATACCAACGCGGTGCTGCGGAGCCGGGGCGGACGCCCGCGCATGACCGACCGGATGGCGACGGCCGAGCTGGCGGCGCGGTGGGCCGCCTCGCTGGCGCTGAAGCGGGCCGGGGTGCTCAAGAGCCGGCTGGCCAGCTTCGAACGCGAGTTCGAGCCCGCGGTCGGGGCCGAGGACGGGGCAGGGGTTCTTCGCGGCTGACCGCCCTTCCTTACAACGAGGTCATGACCTCGATTTAAAGTGACTCCGGCGCGGCGTGGTCGCAGTTTTCAGGGGTGTTCTGGAGGGAACCCCGTCATGAAACCCGTCATCACTTCCGCCGTCCTCGCCGCCGTCGTGGCCTTCGCCGTCCCGGCCCTCGCCAACCCCGGTCCGGAGGTGGAGATCGACAATGCCGTCGCCCGCGTCGCCGTCGTGGTCGAGGACCGCACCGACATCGCCGTCGAGATCGAACAGGGAACCGCGGGCCTGCCCGCCCTGCGCGTGACCCGCAACGGGGACGACATCCGCATCGACGGGGGCCTTCGCCGACGCGGTATGTTCAGCGGGGGCGGTTCCATCCGCAACTGTCGTCCCGGCCCGGAGAGCGGCCAGCCGGGCGCCGGCGCCTCGGTCGAGGTGCGCAATGTGGGCCGGGTCAATCTGTCCGACGCGCCCCTGATCGTCATCCGCTCGCCGCGGACCGTGAATGTCGACGCCTCGGGCGCCGTCTTCGGCTCGATCGGCCGCGGCGCCGCCTCCGTTGAGCTCGGAAACGGCGGCTGCGGGACGTGGCATGTCGCCAATACCGAAGGGCCCCTGTCCCTGAGCGTCGGCGGTTCGGGCGATATGCGCGCCGGAACCTCTACGGCGCTGGACGCCAGCATCGCGGGTTCCGGATCCATCAGTGCGGGCGCCACCGGGGCGCTCGAAATCTCGGTCGCCGGTTCGGGCGATGTGGTCGTCGCCCGGGTCGATGGTCAGACGGATATCAGCATCAACGGTTCGGGCGACGTCATTGTCCGCGCCGGTTCGGCCCCCAACCTCAGCATCAGCATCGCGGGCTCCGGGGACGTCGAGTTCGGCGGCGTCGCCGGCGACGTCTCGGTTTCGATCGCCGGTTCCGGTGATGTCACGGTGGCCCGCGCGACCGGCTCGGTCAGCCGCTCGATCGTCGGCGCAGGTGACGTACGTATCGGCAGCTGAAGCCCTTCAGCCGCCGCGACGGGGAAGGCCCGGGAGCGTGGAACCCTCCGGGCCTTTTTCCTGTCGAAACACGAGGAAAGCCCGCGCCGACACAGTTTCGCCGCTTGACGAAAGGGGACTCAATCGTCATAAGCGCCAACTCTTGTTGGACCGGCTGTGCATCCCACCTGTTTTCGGGATGCAGACGCGGTTCGCGGGAACGACCTCGGACCCTGTTCTTTGCAGTGACCCAGGACTTCAACGGCCTTCGCGGTTCGCTGCGTGGGCCGATCGTTTTTGCGGACGTGCGTACTCTGAAGGCATTCGTGCCTGAAGGCCTCCGGTCTTTGAAATGGTTCACAGGGACGCAGGTTCGCCTGCTTGGGAAATACGACCGATATGGATCAAAGCATCCGCATCAGGCTCAAGGCCTTCGATCACCGCGTCCTCGACTTTTCGACGCGCGAAATCGTCAACACGGCCAAGCGCACGGGCGCGACCGTTCGCGGTCCCATCCCGCTGCCGACCCTGATCGAAAAGTTCACCGTGAACCGCTCGCCGCACGTCGACAAGAAGTCGCGCGAGCAGTTTGAAATTCGCACGCACAAGCGTGTCCTCGATATCGTCGACCCCACCCCGCAGACTGTGGACGCGCTGATGAAGCTCGACCTGTCCGCCGGTGTGGATGTCGAGATCAAGATTTAATAAGAAAGAGGCGGGATCCGATGCGCACGGGCGTGATCGCCAAGAAGCTGGGCATGACCCGCGTGTTCGCCGATGACGGCGCGCACGTACCGGTCACTGTGCTTCAGCTAGACGGCTGCCAGGTCGTCGGCCAACGTACCCAGGAGCGTGACGGTTACGTCGCCCTCCAGCTGGGCGCTGGCACCAAGAAGGCCAAGAACACCAACAAGGCTCAGCGGGAATCCTTCGCCAAGCTGGAAGTGGAACCCAAGGCCTATGTCACCGAGTTCCGCATCGATGCGGACGCCATGATGGATGTGGGCTCCGAGTTCTCGGCCGACCATTTCGTCGCCGGCCAGAAGGTCGACGTCCAGGCCGAGACCATCGGCAAGGGCTTCGCCGGCGCCATGAAGCGCTGGAATTTCGGCGGTCTGCGGGCGTCGCACGGCGTCTCGGTCTCGCACCGTTCGCACGGTTCGACCGGCCAGCGTCAGGATCCCGGCAAGACCTTCAAGGGCAAGAAGATGGCCGGCCACTACGGCTGTGAAGTCGTCACCACCCAGAACCTGACCGTGTTCCGCGTCGACGTTGAGCGGGGCCTGCTTCTGATCAAGGGCGCCGTGCCCGGTCACGAAGGCACCTGGGTCAAGGTCCGCGACGCCGTCAAGAAGACCCGTCCGGCCGACGCTCCGTTCCCCGGCGGCGTCAAGTCCAAGGGCGGTTCGGCTGCTGCGGCTCAACCGGCTGAAACGCCGGCCGAGGAAGCCCCGGCCGTCGAAACCACCGAAGGCGGTGAAGCGTAATGAAACTCTCGGTCATCAAACTCGACGGTAAGGCCGCCGGTGACGTCGAACTGTCGGACGCCGTTTTCGGCATCACCGACATCCGCGGCGACATCCTGGCCCGTTACGTCAACTGGCAACTGGCCAAGCGCCGCGCCGGCACCCACAAGGTCCAGACCCGGAACGAGAACTCTCGCACCGGCAAGAAGATGTACAAGCAGAAGGGAACCGGCGGCGCCCGTCACGGTTCGCGTCGCGCCCCGCAGTTCGTCGGTGGTTCGCGCGCCTTCGGCCCGGTCGTTCGCGACCACGGCTTCTCCCTGCCCAAGAAGGTCCGCGCCCTGGCCCTGCGTCATGCGCTGTCGGCCAAGGTCGTCGCCGGTGATCTGGTCGTCGTCGACAACATCTCGCTGAAGGACGCCAAGACCGCCGGTCTGCGCGAAACCCTCGGCAAGCTGGGCTGGACCCGCACCCTGATCATCGCCGGTCCGGAGGTCGACACGAATTTCGGCTTGGCCGCCCGCAACATCCCGATGGTCAACGTCCTGCCGAACGCCGGCCTGAACGTTTATGACATCCTGCGGGCCGACAAGCTGGTGCTGACCAAGGCGGCCGTTGAGGCCATCGAGGCCACCTACGCCGACTACACCCCGTCGCGTCGTGAAGCCGAGGCCGCCCAGGCCGCCAAACCGGCTGCCAAGACGAAGAAGGAGGCCGCGTGATGGCTGGCGCCAACCCCACCGCAAAACACTACGACACCATCCTGGCTCCGATCATCACGGAAAAAGCCACGATCCTGTCGGAGCAGAACAAGGTCGTGTTCCGGGTTTCCGGCACCTCGACCAAGGACGAGATCGCTGCGGCGGTCGAGAGCCTGTTCAAGGTCAACGTCCTGAAGGTCAACACCCTGGTTCAAAAGGGCAAGACCAAGCGCTTCCGCGGCATCATGGGCCGTCGGGTCGACATCAAAAAAGCGATCGTGACGCTGGCTGAAGGCCAGTCGATCGACGTCACCACGGGGCTCTGATCAGATGGCCTTGAAAACATACAATCCGACATCGCCGGGCCGTCGCGCCCTGGTGCTGATCGACCGCTCGGAGCTCCACAAGGGACGCCCCGAGAAGTCGCTGACCGAAGGCCTGACCAAGTCGGGCGGTCGCGGCGCGGGCGGTCGTATCGCCGTCCGCTTCCGCGGCGGCGGCGCCAAGACGCTGTACCGCAAGATCGACTTCAAGCGCCGGAAGTTCGCCACGGCGACCGTCGAGCGTCTGGAATACGATCCGAACCGGACCGCCTTCATCGCCCTCGTCGTCTATGAGGACGGTGAAAAGGCCTACATCATCGCGCCGCAACGCCTGAAGGCGGGCGACCAGGTCGTCGCTGGTGAAAAGGTCGACGTGAAGCCGGGCAATGCAATGCCGCTGCGTTCGGTGCCGGTCGGCACGATCATCCACAATGTCGAAATGAAGCCGGGCAAGGGCGCCCAGCTGGCCCGCTCGGCCGGCGCCTACGCCCAGCTGGTCGGCCGCGATCAGGGCTATGCCCAGATCCGTCTCGGCTCGGGCGAGCTTCGCATGGTTCTGGACGGCTGCATGGCCACGGTGGGCGCGGTTTCGAACCCCGACCACATGAACCAGAACCTCGGCAAGGCCGGCCGCGTCCGTCACATGGGCTGGCGTCCGCACGTTCGCGGCGTCGCCATGAACCCGATCGACCACCCGCACGGTGGTGGTGAAGGCCGGACCTCTGGCGGTCGCACCCCGGTTACGCCGTGGGGCAAGGACACCAAGGGCACCCGTACCCGCAAGAACAAGGCGACGGACAAGTTCATCATCCGTACCCGCCACGTGAAGAAGGCTCGCTAAAGATGGCCCGCTCCTCCTGGAAAGGCCCGTTTGTCGACGGGTATCTGCTGAAGAAGGCCGAGACGGTGTCATCGTCGGGCCGCAAGGACGTGATCAAGACCTGGTCGCGCCGCTCCACCATCCTGCCGCAGTTTGTCGGCCTGACCTTCGGCGTCCACAACGGCCACAAGCATGTGCCGGTGTCGGTCTCCGAGGAAATGGTCGGCATGAAGTTCGGCGAGTTCTCCCCGACCCGGTCATTCCCCGGGCACGCGGCGGACAAGAAGGCCAAAAGGAAGTAACTGATGGCCCAGACCAAAAACCCCCGTCGGGTCGCCCCGACCGAAGCGCGCGCCAAGCTGGTGAACGTCCGGATCAGCCCTCAGAAGCTGAACCTGGTCGCCCAGTCGATCCGCGGCCTGCCGGTGCAGAAGGCGCTGAACGAGCTGGAATTCAGCCGCAAGCGCATCGCCACCGACGTCCGCAAGGTGCTGTATTCGGCCGTGTCGAACGCCGAGAACAACCACAACCTCGACATCGACAACCTGGTCGTCGCCGAGGCCTTCGTGGGCAAGAACCTGGTGATGAAGCGTTTCGCGAGCCGTGCTCGTGGCCGTTCGTCGCGCATCCTGAAACCTTTCGCGGAGATCACCATCGTGGTCCGCGAAGCCGGTGAGGCCGCCTGATGGGTCAGAAAGTCAATCCGATCGGTCTGCGCCTCGGCGTCAACCGTACGTGGGACAGTCGCTGGTTCGCCCGCGGTCCCGAATACGCCAATCTGCTGCACCAGGACCTCAAGCTGCGTACGTGGCTGAAGGAACGCCTGAACGCCGCCGGCGTGTCGCGCATCATCATCGAGCGTCCGCACAAGAAGTGCCGCGTGACGATCTACGCCGCCCGCCCGGGTGTCGTGATCGGCAAGAAGGGCGCTGACATCGAGAAGCTCCGCAAGGACATCTCGGCCCGCACCGACGGCGAGGTTCACCTGAACATCGTCGAGGTTCGCAAGCCCGAGACCGACGCCCAGCTGATCGCCGAGAACATCGCCCAGCAGCTGGAGCGCCGGATCGCCTTCCGTCGCGCCATGAAGCGCGCGATGCAGTCGGCCATGCGCCTCGGCGCCAAGGGCGTCCGCATCAATGTGTCGGGCCGCCTCGGCGGCGCGGAAATCGCGCGGATGGAATGGTATCGCGAAGGCCGTGTGCCGCTGCACACCCTGCGCGCCGACATCGACTACGGCTTCATCCAGGCCAAGACGACCTACGGCATCATCGGTGTGAAGGTGTGGGTCTTCAAGGGCGAGGTGCTCGAGCACGATCCGATGGCGCAGGACAAGCGCTGGGCTCTCGAAGCCTCGGGTCCGTCGTCCAACGAAGGCCGTGGCGGTGATCGCGGCGGCCGTAACGATCGCGGTCAGCGTCGCGGGCGTGAGGGTTAAGTCATGCTGCAACCGAAAAAGACCAAATACCGCAAGGCCTTCAAGGGTCGTATCCACGGCGCCGCCAAGGGTGGTTTCTCGCTGAACTTCGGGTCCTATGGCCTGAAGACGGTGGAGCCGGAACGCATCACTGCGCGTCAGATCGAGGCGGCCCGCCGCGCGATCACCCGCCAGATGAAGCGCCAGGGCCGCGTCTGGATCCGCGTGTTCCCCGACCTGCCCGTCACGGGCAAGCCGGCCGAAGTCCGCATGGGCAAGGGCAAGGGCGCCGTCGATCACTGGGCGGCGCGCTGCCACCCGGGCCGTATCCTGTTTGAAATCGACGGCGTGCCGGACGACATCGCCCGCGAGGCCCTGCGTCTCGGCGCCGCCAAGCTGCCGGTGCGTACCAAGGTGGTCACCCGCCTCGACGCCGGCGTCTCGCATGTGGAGCACGTTGGCGCATGACCAAGATCGCCGATCTCCGGGCCCAGACGCCCGACCAGCTGTCCGACGAGCTGCTGAAGCTCAAGAAGGAACAGTTCAACCTGCGCTTCCAGGCCGCCACCGGCCAGATGGAAAAGACCCATCGGGTCTCGGAAGTGCGCAAGGACATCGCCCGTATTTCCACGCTCCTGCGTGCGAACCGCGCGGCGGGTTAAGGAAACGAAGATGCCCAAACGAGTTCTCGAAGGCGTGGTCGTCTCCGACAAGGGCGACAAGACTGTCGTCGTCGTCGTCAAACGCACCCTGCTGCACCCGGTCCTGAAAAAGATCGTGCGCCTGACCAAGAAGTACCACGCTCACGACGAAGCCAACGCCCTCAAGGTGGGCGATCAGGCCCGCATCATCGAGTGCGCCCCCAAGTCCAAGCTGAAGCGCTGGGAAGTCCTGTCGGACTCCTCGGCCTCGGCCTCGTAATCAGAAAGATCTGATCATATGATCCAGATGCAAACTAACCTGGAGGTAGCCGATAATTCGGGTGCTCGCCGGGTCATGTGCATCAAGGTGTTGGGCGGCTCCAAGCGCCGCTACGCCTCGGTGGGCGACACCATTGTCGCTTCGGTGAAGGAAGCCATTCCTCGCGGCCGCGTGAAGAAGGGCGACGTCGTGCGCGCTATCGTCGTGCGCACCGCCAAGGACATCATGCGCAAGGACGGCTCTGTCATTCGCTTCGACAAGTCGGCCGCCGTCATCGTCAACAAGCAGAACGAGCCGGTCGGCACGCGGATCTTCGGCCCGGTTCCCCGCGAACTGCGCGCCAAGAACCACATGAAGATCATCTCTCTGGCTCCGGAGGTCCTGTAGTCATGGCCGCCAAGATCAAAACCGGCGACACTGTTGTGGTCCTGACCGGCAAGGACAAGGGCCGCAGCGGCAAGGTGACCAAGGTCCTGCCCGCCACCAACCGCGTCATGGTGCAGGGGATCAACATGGTCCAGCGCCACACCCGCCCGACCCAGGCCGACCCCCAGGGCGGCATCAAGAACAAGGAAGCGTCGCTTCACATGTCGAACGTCGCGATTGCCGACGCCAACGGCAAGGCGGCCCGCGTCGGCTTCCGCATGGAAGGCGACCAGAAGGTCCGCTTCGCCAAGACGACGGGAGACGTCATCTGATGGCCGACACCAAATACACACCGCGTCTCAAGGACGAGTACAACAGCCGCATCAAGGGCGTGCTGACCGAGAAATTCGGTTACACCAACCCGATGCAGATGCCCAAGCTGGACAAGATCGTCCTCAATATGGGCATCGGCGAAGCGGTGGCTGACTCCAAGAAGGCCACCGCGGCCCTCAAGGACCTGGCCGCCATCGCCGGTCAGAAGCCCGTCGCCACCAAGGCCCGTAACTCCATCGCCGGCTTCAAGCTGCGCGAGGGCATGGTCATCGGCGGCAAGGTCACGCTGCGCGGCGACCAGATGTACGAGTTCCTCGACCGCCTGATCACGATCGCGCTGCCGCGCGTGAAGGATTTCCGCGGCCTGAAGCCGACCTCGTTCGACGGTCGCGGCAACTACGCCATGGGCCTCAAGGAACACATCGTGTTCCCCGAGATCAACTACGACCAGATCGACCAGATGTGGGGCATGGACATCATCGTCTGCACCACGGCCAAGACCGATGACGAGGCGCGCGCGCTTCTCACCGAGTTCAAGTTCCCGTTCGTGACGAACTGAGCGGGAAGGGAAAAGCACAATGGCTAAGAAAAGCGCCGTAAACCGCAACGAGATGGTCAAGGCCCTCGTCGCGAAATACGCCGACAAGCGGGCCGCCCTGAAGGCGACCGCCAACGACGAATCCCTGCCGCTTGAGGAGCGTTTCGAAGCGCGCCTGAAGCTGGCCAAGCTGCCGCGCAACTCGGCCGCCAACCGGATTCGTAACCGCTGCGAAGTGACGGGCCGTCCGCGGGCCTTCTATCGCAAGCTCAAGATGAGCCGCATCGCCCTGCGTGAACTCGGCAACCTGGGTCAGATCCCGGGTCTGACCAAGTCCAGCTGGTAAGGGGAGCGACAGACATGATGATCAACGATCCCCTGAGCGACATGATCGCTCGCATCCGGAACGCGCACATGCGCAAGCGTTCCAAGGTGCTCACCCCGGCTTCCCGCCTGCGCCAGCGCGTCCTCGACGTGCTGCAGGACGAAGGCTACATCCGCGGCTATTCGCTGGTTCAGAACCCCGGCGAATTCCCGCAGTTCGAGATCGAGCTGAAATATTTCGACGGCCAGCCGGTCATCGCCGAGATCGCCCGTGTGTCCAAGCCGGGCCGCCGCGTCTACTCCGCGATCTCTGACCTGAAGCCGATCAAGAACGGCCTCGGCATCTCGATCCTCTCCACGTCCAAGGGCGTCATGTCGGACACCGCGGCTCGCGAAGCCAAGGTGGGCGGCGAAGTCCTCTGCAGGGTCTACTAAGATGTCCCGTATCGGAAAACGCACCATTGAAATCCCGAAGGGCGTGACTGTCACGCTCGACGGCCAGACGGTCTCGGTGAAGGGTCCCAAGGGCGAACGCTCCTGGACCGTCGCCGAAGAGATCGAAGTGACGCAGGGCGACGATGGCCTGAACCTGGCGATCCGTGAGGACAACCAGCGTTCGCGGGCCATGTGGGGCCTGTCGCGCACCCTGGTCGACAATATGGTCGTCGGCGTCACCACCGGCTTTGAAAAGAGCCTGGACCTGGTCGGCGTGGGTTATCGCGCCGCGATGAAGGGCAATGCCCTGTCGCTGCAGCTCGGCTTCTCGCACGACGTCAACATCGAACCGCCTGCCGGCGTCACCTTCGCGGTGCCCAAGCAGACGGAAATCAAGATCTCGGGCGCCGACAAACAGGCGGTCGGTCAGATCGCCGCCGTCATCCGCAAGCTGCGTCCGCCGGAGCCCTACAAGGGCAAGGGCGTCCGCTACACGGGCGAAAAGGTCCGGCGCAAGGAAGGCAAGAAGAAGTAGGTCATGGCTCTCTCTCTTCGACAACAAGCCCAGCGCCGTACGGAGCGCACCCGCCGCCGCCTGAAGGCTGTCGCCAACGGGCGCATGCGCCTGTCGGTGCACCGTTCGGACAAGAACATCTCGGCCCAGATCATCGACGACCTCAACGGCGTCACGATCGCCGCCGCTTCCTCGCTGGAAGGCGAGAAGGGCAAGAAGGCCAAGGGTTCGGACGTGGCCGCGGCCGCTCTGATCGGCAAGCTGGTCGCCGAACGCGCGCTCGAGAAGGGCGTCAAGGACGTCGTCTTCGATCGCGGCGGCTACATCTATCACGGTCGGGTGAAGGCGCTGGCTGATGCCGCGCGTGAAGCCGGTCTGAATTTCTAAGGGACGCGACAGATGGCGCAAACACCCCAACGCGGCGGCGGCGGCAACGATCGCAACCGTCGTGACAACCGCAACGCTCCCGTCGACGGTCCGGATTCGGACATCGTCGAGAAGCTGGTCCACATCAACCGCGTCGCGGCCACGGTCAAAGGCGGCCGCCGGTTCTCGTTCGCGGCCCTGATGGTCGTCGGCGACGGCAAGGGCCGCGTCGGCTTCGGTCACGGCAAGGCGCGTGAAGTGCCGGAAGCCATCCGCAAGGCGACCGAGGAAGCCAAGAAGACGATGATCCGCGTGCCGCTGCGCGAGAACCGCACCCTGCACCACGACGGCAACGGCCGTTGGGGCGCCGGCAAGATCATGATGCGCGCCGCCCCTCCCGGGACCGGCGTCATCGCAGGCGGTCCGATGCGCGCTGTGCTCGAAACCCTCGGCGTCCAGGACGTCGTGGGCAAGTCGACCGGTTCGTCCAATCCCTACAACATGATCCGCGCCACGTTCGAGGCCCTCAAGGTCCAGTCGTCGCCCCGTCAGGTCGCGTCCAAGCGCGGCAAGAAGGTCGCCGATCTGATGGGCCGTCGCAACGACGGCGCCTCGGCTCCGGAAGCGGCGCCTGAGCCCCAGGAAGCCTGACCATGGCCAAGACCGAATCCAAGACCACCGTCACGGTCCGCCAGACCGGCAGCCCGATCCGCCGCAAGGCGGACCAGCGCGCCACCCTGATGGGCCTGGGTCTCAACCGGATGGGCCGCGAGTCCACGCTGGAAGACACCCCCTCGGTCCGCGGTATGATCGCCAAGGTTGCGCACCTGACCGAGATCGTCGAGAAGTAAGCAAGTGAGTGGTGCTAGTGAGTGGTGAGTAGATCGGCCCCGGCTGTCTCTACTCACTGGTCACTGGCACTTTTCACGTTCCAGAACGCCGAGTCCGGTCCCTGACCGGGCGCTAGCACCCGAAAGGATCAGGCACATGAAACTGAACGAAATTCGCGACAACGAAGGCGCCCACAAGAAGCGCATGCGCGTCGGCCGCGGCCCGGGTTCGGGCAAGGGCAAGACCGCCGGTCGCGGCGTCAAGGGTCAGAAGTCGCGTTCGGGCGTCGCCATCGGCGGCTTCGAGGGCGGCCAGATGCCGCTGTACATGCGGATGCCCAAGCGCGGCTTCAACAACGCCAATGCGCTGAAGCTGGCTGAAGTGAACCTGTGGCGTCTGCAGGACGCCATTGACGCCAAGAAGCTGGACATCAAGGGCGAGATCAAGGGCGACGCCCTGGTCGCCGCCGGCGTGATCCGTCGTGTCAAGGACGGCGTCCGCATCCTCGGCACCGGCGATATCAAGTCCAAGCTCAACCTGGTCGTCTGGTCGGCCTCGGCCGGCGCCGTCAAGGCTATCGAAGCCGCTGGCGGCACCGTTGTGCAGGAGCGGATCGCCGCTGAAGCCAAGGCCGCCGCGCGCATCGAGAAGCGCAACGCCGCCAAGGGCAAGGCCCCGCCGGCCAAGGCGCCGCGCGGCGACGCCAACAAGATCTCGGCCCGCACCACGCGCACGGCCGCCAAGAAATAAGCTTGAAGGGCGCCCTCGCTAAGCGGGCGCCCTTCGCCTATCTGGACGCTGGCGCCGGATTCATGTCCGAGGCGCCGCGTTCTGACCAGTCGGGGTGACGACACATGGCTTCGGCCGCCGAACAACTCGCAGCAAACATGAACATGGGCTCGTTCGCCAGGGCGACCGAGCTTCACAAGCGTCTGCTGTTCACCGTGATGGCCCTGCTGGTCTACCGCGTCGGCACCTATGTGCCGATCCCGGGGATCAACTCGGACGCCTTCCTGCAGTTCTTCCAGAACCCGGACGGCGGTCGCGGCGTGCTCGACATGTTCAACATGTTCTCGGGCGGCGCCGTCGAGCGGATGGCTGTCTTCGCCCTGAACGTCATGCCCTACATCTCGGCCTCGATCATCGTCCAGCTGATGGGCGCGGTCTATCCGCCGTGGGAGAAGCTGAAGAAGGAAGGCGGCGAGAGCGGCCGCAAGCAGTTGAACCAGTACACCCGCTATCTGACGGTTGTTCTCGCCCTGCTGCAGTCGACCGGCATCGCCTTCGGCCTCAACGCCCAGGCCGGCCTGATTGACCAGCCCGGGCTGTTCTTCATCGTCACGACCATCGTCACCCTGACCGGCGGGACCATGTTCCTGATGTGGCTGGGCGAGCAGGTCACGGCGCGCGGCGTCGGCAACGGCATTTCGCTGATCATCTTCGCCGGCATCGTCGCCGTCCTGCCGGGCACGATCGCCCGCATGTTCGGCCTGGCCCAGCAGGGCCAGATGTCGGCCTTTACCCTGCTGTTCTTCACCGCCATGGCCATCGGCCTGGTCGTCTTCATCGTCTTCATGGAACGGGCCCAGCGCCGACTGCTGATCCAGTATCCGAAGCGCCAGGAAGGCAACCGGATGGCCGGGGGCGAGCGCTCCTTCCTGCCGCTGAAGGTCAATACCGCGGGCGTGATTCCCGCGATCTTCGCCTCGTCACTGCTGATGCTGCCGACGACCGTGGCCCAGTTCGTCGCCACGGCGAGCCTGCCGCCCTATATGGAATGGCTGCCGGCCCTGACCGCCATGCTGCAGAACGGCCAGCCGCTGTTCATCCTGCTGTACGGCGCCCTGATCGTCTTCTTCTGCTTCTTCTACACCTCGATCACCTTCAATCCCGAGGACACGGCCGAGAACCTGCGCAAATACGGCGGCTTCCTGCCGGGCATCCGTCCGGGCAAGCGCACGGCCGAATATCTCGACTATGTGTTGACCCGGCTGACGACCATCGGCGCTGCCTATATCGCCGCGGTCTGCCTGCTGCCGGAAGTCCTGATCGCCCAGTATGGCACCGGCGGGGTTATCCTCGGCGGCACCTCGATCCTGATCGTCGTGTCCGTGACCATGGACACCGTGGCCCAGATCCAGTCCCACCTGCTGGCTCACCAGTATGAAGGCCTGATCAAGAAGGCCAAGCTGCGTGGGCGTGGACAGGGCCGGGGCAAGGGCGTCACCGCGCCGGTCCGGCGCTAGGCCGGTTTGGGGGGGCGACGATGAACCTGATCCTGTTCGGGCCGCCCGCGGCGGGGAAGGGCACCCAGGCCAAGCGTCTGGTCGAGACGCGCGGCATGGTCCAGCTGTCGACCGGCGACATGCTGCGTGAGGCGATCGCCTCGGGCTCGGACCTGGGCCGGGAATGCCAGGCGATCATGTCGCGTGGCGACCTGGTCAGCGACGCCATCGTCATCGCCCTGATCGAGGCCCGGCTGACCGAGTCCGAGGCGGCCGGCGGGGCCATCTTTGACGGCTTTCCCCGCACCGTGGCCCAGGCCGAGGCGCTGGACGCCATGCTGGCGCGCAAGGGCAGCCAGATCGACCGCGTGGTCCGGCTCAAGGTCGATGACACCGCCCTGCTCGAGCGCGTCGCCCGCCGCTATGCTGAACAGGGACGTCCGGACGACAATCCGGAAAGCTTCAAGGTCCGGTTGGTGGCCTATAACCGCAACACGGCGCCGCTGCTGCCCTACTATGCCGACAAGGGCCTGCTGACCGAGATTGACGGCATGGGCCCGATCGAAGCGGTCGCCGCGGCGATGGACGCCGCGCTGGATCATCCCGTCGGGTGAACGAAGGCTGAGCCTTTGGCTCGCCCACGCATTCATGTCCGGGTGATAGGACAGAAGCGTGACGATTGAACCGCCAACCCTGACTCCCGACCGGCTGCGCAAGCTGGGCGTCTTCGCGGGCGTGGCCGCGGCGCATCTGGTGCTGCTTGCGGTGATCGGGCGGGGCGAGGCTTCGGGGCCCGCCCTGCCAGAGCCCACGCCGTTCAGCGTGACCCTGTACCGTCCGCCGCCGCCCCCGCCGCCTGCGCCGCTGCTCGAGCCGTCGCCGGTGCAGGGCGGGGGCGCGCCGGCCGCACCGTCGCGCGTTCATCTGACGCCCGATCCGCCCACCATTCCCCCCGAACTGGTCGCCCCACCCGTGCCCGCGCCGATCCCCGATCCGATCGTGGTCGGGGCCGCCCCGATCGCCTCGCCGACGCCGGGCATGGGGCAGGGGGGCGAGGGGACCGGCACGGGTGGCGGGCGCGGCGACGGCGACGGTCCCGGATCGGGGGGAACGGGCCCGCTGATCCTGCGGGGCCCGACCCAGGGCGAGATCCTGGGCATCGTGCCGCCTGCGGCGCGGGCTGCGCGTCGGGCCGGCCGCGCCAGCGTCAACTGCCTTATCCGCCTCGACCAGAGACTGGACGACTGTCACGTGGTCAGCGAGACGCCGGAGGGGATGGGCTTCGGCCAGGCTGGTATCCGCGCCGCCGCCTTCTTCCGCTATCGGCCGCCGCTGACCGCCGCCGGCCGTCCGATCGAGGGCCAGCGGGTCACCGTCTTCATCCAGATGGGTCGCCAGTGATGGCGCGCGTTTGACCGAAAATCGTTGACCTGATCTGAATCACGGCTATAAGGCCGGCTTCCGCGAAGGACGTCGGCGCTCCTGGTCTGTTGACCGGAGCGTTTGTTGCGTCCGTAACCGCGTATCTGGAGAGCTTCGTGGCCCGTATCGCTGGTGTCAACATCCCGACCAACAAGCGCGTCGAAATCGCGCTGCAGTACATCCATGGCATCGGCGCCCACGCCGCCAAGGAGATCACGACCAAGGTCGGCATCGAGCCCGCCCGTCGTGTGAACCAGCTGACCGACGCCGAGGTCCTGCAGATCCGTGAGGCCATCGACAAGGATCACACGGTCGAGGGCGACCTGCGACGCGAGACGTCGATGAACATCAAGCGGCTGATGGACCTGGCCTGCTACCGCGGCCTGCGTCACCGCAAGGGCCTGCCGGTCCGCGGTCAGCGCACCCACACCAACGCCCGCACCCGCAAGGGTCCCGCCAAGCCGATCGCCGGCAAGAAGAAGTAAGACAGACACATGGCCAAGGAACCGGGTCGCGTAAAGAAGCGCGAGCGCAAGAACATCACCTCGGGCGTCGCCCACGTGAATGCGTCCTTCAACAACACCATGATCACGATCACGGACGCCCAGGGCAATGCGATCTCGTGGTCGTCGGCCGGACACATGGGCTTCAAGGGTTCGCGCAAATCGACCCCTTACGCCGCCCAGATGGCCGCTGAGGACGCGGGCAAGAAGGCTCAGGAACACGGCGTCAAGACGCTGGAAGTCAATGTCTCCGGTCCCGGCTCCGGCCGCGAGTCGGCCCTGCGCGCGCTGCAGTCGGTCGGCCTGACCATCACCACCATCCGCGACGTCACGCCGATGCCGCACAACGGTTGCCGTCCGCCCAAGCGCCGTCGCGTCTAAGCGAACTCCGACCGACCGACTATCTCCGCCGGTCCTGCCGCCCCTGACGAGGAGCGAGGGACCGGCGAACTCCGTTTTCGAGGGACACCCATGATCGAACGTAACTGGCAAGAGCTGATCCGTCCCGAGAAGCCGCAGATCGAGGCGAGCTCTGACCCGCAGCGCAAGTCGCGCCTGGTCGCCGAGCCCCTGGAACGCGGCTTCGGCGTGACGCTCGGCAACGCCCTGCGTCGCGTTCTCCTGTCGTCGCTGCAAGGCGCCGCCGTGACCGCCATCCAGATCGACGGCGTCGTGCACGAATTCTCGTCGCTGGAAGGCGTGCGCGAGGACGTGGTCGACATCGTGCTGAACATCAAGCAGCTGGCTCTGCGCATGCACGCCGAGGGCCCCAAGCGGATGACGCTGCGCGCCACTGGCCCCGGCCCGGTGACCGCCGGCCAGATCGACGTCCCCGCGGACATCGAGGTGCTGAACCCGGACCACGTCATCTGCACGCTGGATGACGGCGCCTCGGTGCGCATGGAACTGACCGTCCAGAACGGCAAGGGCTATGTCGCCTCCGAGCTGAACCGTCCGGAAGACGCCCCGATCGGCCTGATCGCCGTCGACGCCCTGTATTCGCCGGTCAAGCGCGTCGCCTATCGCGTCGAGCCGACCCGTCAGGGTCAGTCGCTGGACTATGACAAGCTGATCCTCGAGGTCGAGACCAATGGTGCGGTCTCTCCGGTGGACGCCGTGGCCTATGCCTCGCGCATCCTCCAGGACCAGCTGCAGATCTTCATCACCTTCGACGAGCCCAAGAAGGCCGTCGAAGCTGCGGACGGCAAGCCCGACCTGCCCTTCAACCCGGCCCTGCTGAAGAAGGTGGACGAGCTGGAACTGTCGGTGCGTTCGGCCAACTGCCTGAAGAACGACAACATCGTCTACATCGGCGACCTGATCCAGAAGACCGAGGGCGAAATGCTTCGCACCCCGAACTTCGGCCGCAAGTCGCTGAACGAGATCAAGGAAGTTCTCGCGACGATGGGCCTTTCGCTCGGCATGGATGTGCCGAACTGGCCGCCCGAAAATATCGAAGACCTGGCCAAGAAGTTCGACGACCAGATCTAGTTTCAACCCTCCGCCCTTGACCCTGCCCAGATGTCTGGCGGGTCGCGGAGCGGTTCGAATGAGAGAGCCCCAGGTCCGTTGAACGGAAACCGGGGTTGAGTAGGAGAGACCCCGATGCGCCACGGCGCCGCCTATCGCAAGCTCGGTCGTACGAGCGCACACCGGACCGCCATGTTCGCCAACATGGCTGCGTCGCTTATCAAGCACGAGCAGATCACGACCACGCTTCCCAAGGCGAAGGAACTCCGTCCCTTCGTCGAGAAGCTGGTCACGCTTGCCAAGAAGGGTGATCTGCACGCCCGTCGTCAGGCCATCAGCCAGGTCCGTGACGTGCCGCAGGTCGGCAAGCTGTTCGAGACGATCGGCCCGCGCTACGCCGACCGCAACGGCGGCTACATCCGCATCATGAAGGCCGGCTATCGCCACGGCGACAACGCCGCCATGGCCGTGATCGAGTTCGTCGATCGCGACACCGACGCCAAGGGCCTGGACTCGGGTCCGGTCTATGAGGTCGAGGGCGACGACGAGGCGTAAGCTTCGCCGCTTCATCGTCGAGATATCAGAAGGGCGGCCGGTGCGAACCGGCCGCCCTTTTCGTTGTCTGCGGGCGGCCCCGATCGCTACTCCTTCGAAAGATCCTGCCGCCTGAACCAGGCCAGGGCGGCGACCAGAGGCAGGACGGTCCAGAGGGCGAGCCCGGTCAGCGAGCGCCAGACCGTCGCATCGGTCAGCGGGGCCTCGAGGGCGCCGGTCACCGCCGCCTTCAGCGTGTCATAGGCCAGACCCGGCAGCAGCAGCTGCGGCAACCACATCTGCGGCTCCCATCCCAGCAGCGGCATGGCTGTGCCGAGGATTCCCTGCACGAAACCGAGCGCCCAGGGCACGAACAGGGCGGCCAGCAGCGAGCGGGTCATGACAGCGGCCAGCAGGGCGATCATCGTGAACTGGACGATGCGCACATAGGACAGCAACCATGTCAGCGCCGCCTGTCCAGCCTCCGCGCCGTCCATCGAGAAGCCCAGGCCGCGTTCGTAGATCACCGACTGGGCGATCCCGAAGATGAAACTGGCCACGAGGAACAGCAGGCTCACCGCAATGGCCAGCAGCTTGACCACGCCAAGCTTCGCCAGGATCAGCGAGACCCGGTCGTTGCGCGCGCTGATCAGGCGCCACGACTCCCAGCGGTAGTCGCCCGCATAGAGGGTCGCCGCGCCGATCAGCATACAGATCAGGATCACGCCATTGGCGCTGCCCGCGGCGGCGAAGGATATGGCTTCGGCCAGATTGACCGGGTCCGTCGAGGCGGGGATGGCCAGGCCGGCCTCGTCCGCGGCCTCGTCGCCCCGGGACTTGCTGATGATATGGAAGAAGACGCCGCCGACGGCGAACAGCAGCGGCGTCAGCACGACGCTGACGAACACCTGGAGCCGGTTGAGCGAAAAGCGGTAGGCCTCGGCCCGGATTGCATCAGCCAGCATGGGGTGTCTCCGGCGCGCGGGTGGAGCCCGTTTCGGTGAAGAAGACGCTTTCCAGATCGTCGCCGACCCAGCGGGCCTCGTCGATCCCGATCCCCGCCTCGACGAGGGCGCGGATCAGCGCCGGCCCCTCGGCCCGGGGCACGTCGGCCAGGATGGCGGCGCCGTCGCGCGCCCCGCGGGCGCCGAGAATGGCGAGCACCTGATCCGGCGACGTTACTGACAGGCGCAGCCGCTCGCCCGTGGCCGTCAGCTCGCTGACCGCGCCCTCGCGGACCAGTCGGCCCTTGTGCAGGATGGCCACGCGATCGCAGATCCGCTGCACCTCCTGCAACTGGTGGCTGGCGAGGATCACGGTGACGCCGTCCTGGTCGGCGAGCGAGCGGATCAGGGCCCGCATCTCCTGGATGCCGGGGGGATCCATACCGCTGGTCGGCTCATCAAGGATGACCAGCTCCGGCTTGCTCATCAGCGCCGCGGCCACGCCCAGCCGCTGCAGCATGCCGACCGAGAAGCCCTTGACCTTGCGGTCCGCCGCCTCGGTCAGGCCGACCCGCTCCAGCCAGGCGGGAATATCGACCTCGGCGCCGACGCCATGCTCCAGCGCCAGCCAGCGCAGCACCTGGCGCGCGGTCATATAAGGCGGGAAGCGCGGGGTCTCGATCATCGAGCCCATGCGCCGCATCGACGCCACCTGGCCCACCGGTCCGCCCATGACCGCAGCCGACCCCTCGGTCGGCCGGATCAGGCCCAGCAGAATGCGGAACAGGGTCGATTTGCCGGCCCCGTTCGGCCCCAGCACGCCATAGACGCCGCCACGGGGGATCGACAGGTCCAGCCCGTCGAGGGCGCGGACGGTTCCGTAGGTCTTGGTCAGACCCAGGGCCTCGATAACGGGGGGTTCAATGACTGCGTTCATGGCGCGACCTTGGCGTGCATCCTTATGCACGGCAAGCCGTCGTGACCCTGTCGTGGATTAAGACTAGGCAATGTTCCAGTCCCTGGAGTTCCGAATGATCCGTTCCCCGAAGTTTCTGTTTGCCGGCCTGCTGACCCTGATGCTGGCGGCCTGCGCCGGCGCCCCCGGTTCCGTCGATCCCGTCACGACCGGTTCCGCTCCGGCCGCCGCCGCCTCGCGGCCGCTGGTGATCCTGATCTCGATCGACGGCTTCCATCCGGACTACCTCGGGCGCGGCGTCACCCCGACCCTGTCGGGCCTCGCCGCGGACGGCGCCTCGGGCCCGATGCGGCCCTCATTCCCCAGCGTGACCTTCCCCAACCACTATACGCTCGTCACCGGCCTGCATCCCGACAACCACGGCATCGTCAGCAACAGCATGATGGACGCGGAACTGGGCCGGTTCACCATGGCCAGTCTGGAGACCGGCTGGTGGGACCAGGCCGAGCCGATCTGGGTCACGGTCGAAAAGGCCGGACTGACCAGCGCCACCATGTTCTGGCCCGGCTCCGAATCCGTGATCCGCGGCGAGCGGCCGACCTTCTATCGGCCGTTCGACCAGTGCGTGCCCGGCGACGCGCGGGTGGACCAGCTGCTGGACTGGCTGGACTCGACGCCCCGGCCGGACTTCGCCACCCTGTATTTCGACATCGTCGACAGCGCCGGCCACCGTCATGGCCCCGACGCGGCCGAGACGGACGCAGCCTCGGCCTCCGCCGACGCCTCGATCGCGCGCCTGATCGCCGGTCTGGAGGCGCGCGGCCTGCGGCGCGACACCGTGCTGGTGATCGTGTCGGACCACGGCATGGCGGCGACCTCGCCCGAGCGGGTGATCTATGTCGACGACCTGGTCCCCGCCGACGCCCTCGGCTTTACCTACACCGGGGCCGCGGCCTTCTTCGATCCGCTTCCGGGCCGCGAGGCCGAGGTCGAGGCCGCCCTGGTGAAACGCCATCCCCATGGCGAGTGCTGGCGCAAGGCCGATGTGCCGGCGCGTCTGGCCTTCGGCGCCAATCCGCGCGTCGCCGCCATCGTCTGCGTCGCGGACGCCGGCTGGCTGTTCGCGACCCGCGCGCGGCCGGTCACCCGCTCCGGCGGCGCGCACGGCTACGATCCCGCGACCCCGGAGATGGCGGCCCTGTTCATTGCCCACGGGCCCGGTATCGCGCAGGGCGTTACCCTGCGCGACATGGACAGCGTCGATGTCCATCCGTTGCTGGGTCGCCTGCTGGGCCTGCCGGTCCCCGTCGGAGACGGTCGCGCCGCGGACACCCTGCCGGCGATGGCGCGCTGACGGGCTGCCTTGTCGGCCGGCGCCTTGATGCCGTCGAATTAACCGGCTGAACATGGCGTCCCATGGCTCCCTGGATTGACCGGACGATGAAGACCAGCACGCTCGCGATCGCGCTCGCCCTGACTCTCGCCGCCTGCGGACAGGCTGACAGCTCAAAGGCCCAGGACGGCGTCTTCGCCGACAACCGCGTGGTCCCCGGCGACGCGGCGGGCATGAAGGCCAGTTTCGCCCCTGTCGTGCGCGAGGCGGCCCCCGCCGTGGTCAACATCTCCGCCCGCGGGGTGCAGCAGGTCCGCGATCCGTTCTGGGGCATTCCGGGCCAGCGCCAGACCGGATCGGTTGGCTCGGGCGTGATCGTGCGGCCGGAGGGGGTGGTAGTGACCAACAACCACGTTATCCAGGGCATGCAGCAGATCCGCGTCACCCTGAATGACCGGCGCGAATTCAATGCGCGGGTGGTGCTGGCGGACGAGCGCTCCGACATCGCCGTGCTTCAGCTTGAAGGGGTCGAGGAGCGCCTGCCGATCCTGCGCATCGACGACCGGGAGGAGCAGCAGATCGGCGATCTGGTTCTTGCCATCGGCAATCCGTTCGGCGTTGGACAAACCGTCACCAACGGCATCATCTCGGCCCTGAACCGGACCGAGACGGGAATCAGCGACAGCGGCTCCTTCATCCAGACCGATGCGGCCATCAATCCCGGCAATTCCGGCGGGGCGCTGGTCGACATGGACGGCGACCTGATCGGCATCAACACCGCCATCTTCTCGCGCTCGGGCTCTTCCTCCGGCGTCGGCTTCGCCGTGCCCGCCACCCTGGTCAGGCGCGTGGTCGACTCAGCCGTCGGCGGCGCCACCGCCGTGGTCCGGCCCTGGCTGGGCGTGAAGGGCGACACGGTCAGCGCCGAGATCGCCCGCAGCCTGGGCCTCGAGCGCCCGCAGGGCGTGGTGGTCACCGAGGTCTGGCCAAATGGTCCAGGCGCTCGCGCCGGCCTGCGCGAGGGCGACGTCATCACCGCCATCGACGGCGCCGAGATCAACGATCAGGGCGGGCTCAATTTCCGCGTTGGCACACGGGAGCCGAATGACGCAGTGGCGGTCTCGGTCCTGCGCGAGGGCCGCAGCCAGACGCTGAACGCGCGGGTCCAGCGCTTGCCGGGCGAGACGGGCCTCGACGATGCAACGGTGATCCAGCAGGGCGGCCTGACCGGGGCTCAGGTGCTGGCGTTGAACCCGGCCCTGGCCGACAGCCTCGGCGGCGACCCCTTCACCACGGGCGTGATTGTCGGGCGGGTGGCGGGGAACAGCTATGCGAGCCGCGGCGTGGGCGTCCGGGCGGGCGATATCATCATGGCCGTCAACGACCGTCCGGTGACCTCGCCCCAGCAACTGGCCAACCTGCCGCGTGGATCCCAGCTGATGGTCGAGCGCCGCGGGCAGCGAGGCGTGCTGGTCGTTCGCTAGACCGATTTCGAGGGCGAGCCGATCGCCCAGCTGTGGCCGAACGGGTCGCGCAACTGGCCATAGCGGTCGCCCCAGAACTGGTCGGCCAGCGGATACAGGGGCACGCCCCCCGCCAGTATGGCCCGGTTCCACCATTCGTCGGCGTCGTCGACCTGCAGGTGGATGGTGACGCCCGTCGGCACGATGTCCTGCTCGCCGTTATATTCCGGAAACTCGTCGGCCAGCAGGACGGTGCAGCCGTTGATCCGCAGGGCGGCGTGCATCAGCCGCTCGCCGTCCTCGGCCAGCATGCGCCTCACCTCCTGCGCCCCGAAGGCGCGGGTGTAGAAGTCGATCGCCGCCTGACCGCCGCGCGAGGGAATGGTCAGGTGGGGCGAGACGCCGGTGGCTGGATGTTCGGCGGTGCGGTCGTCGTCCATGTCGCGGTCTCCTCCGGGCCTTCACACTAACGCGTGAAATCCGCGCGGGTAGGGCCTATCTCTGGCCCCGCATGACTGACCTGTTCGAAGCCTCCGGCATCCATCCCCCCGACGCGCCGCTGGCCGACCGGCTCCGGCCGCGCACGCTGGAGGAGGTGGTGGGCCAGGATCATCTGCTGGGGGAGGGCGGGCCGATCCGGCGCATGGTCGACGCCGGACGGCTCGGCTCGATGATCCTGTGGGGTCCGCCGGGCACCGGCAAGACCACCATCGCCCGCCTGCTGGCACAGGCTGCCGGCTATCAGTTCCAGCAGATCTCGGCCGTCTTCTCGGGCGTCGCCGACCTGAAGAAGGCCTTCGAGGCGGCCCGGATGCGCCGGGCGGCCGGCCAGTCGACCCTGCTGTTCGTCGACGAGATTCACCGCTTCAACCGCGCCCAGCAGGACGGCTTCCTGCCGTTCGTCGAGGAGGGAGTGATCACCCTCGTCGGGGCAACGACCGAGAACCCGTCGTTCGAACTGAATGGCGCCCTGCTGTCGCGCAGCCAGGTCTATGTGCTGAAGCGGCTGGACGACGCGGCCCTCGATCAACTGTTGATTCGCGCTGAGGCGCAGGAGGGCAAGACCCTGCCCCTGACGCCGGAATCGCGCCAGGCCTTGGTAGCCCTGGCCGACGGCGACGGCCGCTATCTGCTGACGATGTCCGAGGTGCTGTTCGATCTGACCGCGACCGACCCGCTGGACGTCCAGGCGCTGGCCGGCATCCTGCAGAAGCGCGCCCCAGCCTACGATAAAAGTCGAGAAGAACACTATAACCTCATATCTGCGCTGCATAAATCGGTTCGAGGGTCTGATCCCGACGCCGCCCTCTACTGGCTGGCGCGGATGCTGAACGGCGGCGAGGATCCGCTGTATCTGGCCCGTCGCATCGTGCGCATGGCGGTGGAGGACATCGGCGAGGCCGACCCCCTGTCCCTGCTGGTCGCCAATGCGGCCAAGGATACCTACGACTTCCTCGGCTCTCCCGAGGGCGAACTGGCCCTGGCCCAGGCCGTGGTCCATCTGGCCACTGCGCCGAAGTCTGTGGGCGTCTACGAGGCCTTCAAGGCGGCGAAACGAGCGGCGGCCGAGACCGGCTCCCTCATGCCGCCGGCCCATATCCGCAACGCGCCGACGAAGCTGATGAAGTCGCTCGGCTACGGCCAGGGCTATCAGTACGACCCGGACACGCCCGAGGGCTTCTCGGGGGCCAATTTCTTCCCCGACGGGATGGAGCGCCGCACCTTCTACGCCCCGAAGGGCGAGGGTCATGAGGCCAAGGTCAAGGAGCGTCTCGACCGCTGGGCGGCGCTGCGGGCGCGGGCCGTCGATCCGGGGTCCATCCAAGCGTTGCCGTAGCGGCAGGTTTGGGTCTAGCCTCCGCCCGTCAACCTTGGGAGGGGTTCAATGACCAGTCTGACTGCGAAGACGCCGTGGCACCTCTGGGTGGTCGGCGTCCTGGGTATTCCGTGGAACGGCTTCGGCTGCGTCGACTACACCATGACCGCGCTCCAGGGCGAAACCTGGCTGCGCGCGATGAAGATGAACGACGCCCAGATCGCCTATATGGATGCGATGCCGGCCTGGATGACGGCCGTCTGGGCCATCGGCGTATGGGGAGGGCTCGCCGGGACGGTGCTGCTGCTGCTCCGGTCGAAATGGGCCTATCCGGTGTTCGTGGCCTCGCTGGCGGCCTTCGTCCTGAGTCTGGTCTACAGCTATGGTCTGTCGGACGGGTCGGAGATCATGCCGGAAGGCGCCTGGATCATGAACCTGGTGATCCTGATCGGCTGCCTGTTCTTCGTCTGGTATGCGCGGATGATGGCGAAGCGGCGCGTGCTCCGCTAAGCGGGGCGCGTGACCGAACGCGCCCCCGCCGACCTTTCGCCCGAAGACATCGCCGCCGTCCGCTCGTGGGTGATCCACGAGGATGAGGCCGTGATCGCCTTCAACAAGCCGGCCGGCCTGTCCAGCCAGGGCGGCCGCATCCAGGCGCATACCCTGGACGACCTGCTGTGGGCCTTCGCCCGCTCGAACGGCAAACGGCCCGACCTCGTCCACCGGCTGGACCGGGACACCTCGGGCGTCATCCTGGCGGCCAAGACCAAGCCGGCGGCCGGCTTTCTCGGCAAGGCGATGCAGGCGCGGCGGTTCAAAAAGACCTATCTGGCCCTGCTGTCGGCCGCGCCTGAGCCGAAGGCCGGGACGATCGAGACGCCCCTGGTGCGACAGGAGATCGGTCGCGAGAGCTATATGCGCGCCGTCACCCTGGACACGCCGGGGGCCCAGGCTGCCCTGACCCGCTACCGCACCCTGGCGGCTTCGGAGGATGGGGCCCTGGTCGAGCTGGACCCCGCCACCGGCCGGATGCACCAGCTCAGGGTCCACATGGCCTCGATCGGCCGGCCG
>Ga0207951_100326_pt1 | contig 25885 bp, 25 predicted proteins | sample Subbio12Aug_8Bad_FD_184830 | JGI IMG/M metagenome (GOLD analysis project Ga0207951, IMG submission 184830) | Serpentinite rock and fluid subsurface biosphere microbial communities from McLaughlin Reserve, California, USA - CR12Aug_8Bad (SPAdes) | ecosystem: Environmental > Terrestrial > Deep... | reverse complement strand
ACCTCGCCGACGCCTACGACGACGTGCCCGCCAGCCCGACCGGCGACGGCAGCGCCGCAGACACCACGGCCCCGGTGAGCGCGCTCGAGCTCTACCGCGCCGCCGCCGCCCACTGCGCCGCGCACCTGGTGTTTGGCCACGCGGCGCTCGACGACACCGGCCTGTCGCCCCTGCAGCGCGCCTTGGTCGAGGCGGTCGAAGACGCGCGCGTCGAGGCCTTGGCGATCGCGCGCTTTCCCGGGCTGGCTGCGCTCTGGTTGCGCCTGCAGCCGCCGCCGGTGGCCGAGCCCGAAAACTGCGGCGACCTGCTGCACCGCTTGGTGTGCGCGTGGCTCGAACCGGCCCGCGCCGACCCCCACCCTTGGGTGCAGCAGGGCCAAGCGGCTTGGGCCGCCTGGCCCGACCGCGACGACGCCCAACGCAGCCTGAGCAGCGGCCTCGAGCTGGCTGCGAGCCTCGAGCACTGGCGCCTGCAACAAGGCTGGGCGCCGTTTTCAGCGCGCCAAGATGCCCTGCGCGCCCCCTACCGCGACGACAACCGCTACCTCTGGCAGGCGGCGCGCTACGACGAAGCGCAGGCGCTGCAAGCGGACTGGGACAGCCGCCAGCAGGTGCGGCGCAAAGTCAACATCATGGAGATGGTCAACGAAATCGACGTCGAGTTTGCCGGCGACGACGCGCAAGAAATCTGGACCCTGCCGACCGAATACTGGCTGGACCAAGAAGGCGTGACCATCAACTCGCTGCTGGGCCGCGCGCCGCTGGCCGACCCGGTGCACTACCCCGAGTGGGACTACCAAATCCAGCTGCACCGGCCCGACTGGGTGACGGTGCAGGAGCGCCACGTCGAACTCGCCGACCCGGCGCTGGTGCAAGCCGTGCTGGAGCAGCACAAGCCGGTGATCGCGCGCCTCAAATACCTGATCGAGGCGCTGGCGCCGCAGGGCCTGCAGCGCATTCGGCGCATCGAAGACGGCGACGACATCGACCTCGACCCGGCGCTGCAAGCGCTGCTCGACTGGCGCATGGGGCGCCAGCCCGACCCGCGCATCATGCAGCGGCGCCAGCGCCACGAGCGCGATCTGGCCTTGCTGGTGTTGCTCGACCTGTCGGAATCGGCCAACGAAAAAGTGCGCGGCCAGGAGCAGACCGTGCTCGAGCTCACGCGCGCCGCCACCATCTTGCTGGCCGAGACGCTGCGCCGCATCGGCGACCCCTTTGCCCTGCACGGCTTTTGCTCCGACGGCCGCCACGACGTGCACTACCACCGCTTCAAAGGCTTCGACGAGCCCTTTGCCGAGCTGGCGCAGGCGCGGCTGGCGGCGATGCAGGCGCGCTACTCAACGCGCATGGGCGCGGCGCTGCGCCACGCCGGCGCGCAACTGCGGCGCCAGCCGCAGCGCAAACGGCTGGTGCTGGTGATCACCGACGGCGAGCCCGCCGACCGCGACGTCACCGACCCGCAGTACCTGCGCCTCGACGCCCAGCGCGCGGTGCAGGAGTTGCAGCGCGACGGCACCATGTGCTACGGCCTGTCGCTCGACCCGCGTGCCGACGGCTACGTCGAGCGCATTTTTGGCAGCGGCCATTACAGCGTCATCGACCGCGTCGAGCGCCTGCCCGAACGCCTGCCGCAGCTCTACCTGGGCCTGACCCGATGAAGACCGCCGGCGGCGCGCCGGTGTCGCTGCGCACCTACGTCCTGATCGACTCGCTGCAGCCGCAACTGGCCTCGTACCTCGCCACCTCGTCGCAGGGCTTTTTGCCGGTGCCGGGCGACGCCTGTCTGTGGGTCGAAGTGGCGCCGGGCATGGCGGTGCACCGCCTGTCCGACATCGCGCTCAAGGGCAGCAACGTGCACATGGGCGAGCAGGTGGTGGAACGCGCCTTTGGCTCGATGGAAATCCACTACCGCAACCAGAGCGAAGTGGCGCAGGCCGGGCAGCTGATCCTGCAGCAGCTGGGCGCAGCGGAATCCGAGCGCCTGCCGTGCCGCATCGCCTGGAGCGAAGTCATCTGCGCCCTCACGCCCGACCACGCCACCCTGATCAACCGCCAGTTCCGCAAAGGCTCGATGCTGCTGCCGGGCAAGAGCATGTTCATCTTCGAGGTCGAGCCGGCGGGCTACGTGGTCTATGCCGCCAACCAGGCCGAAAAGGCCGCCAACGTCACCCTGATCGACGTGCGCCCCTTCGGCTCCTTTGGCCGCCTGACGATGATGGGCAGCGAAGCCGAAGCGCAGCAGGCGCTGCAAGCGGCCGAGCGCGCCATCGCCGCCATCAACCTAAACGCCGCCCCTTTCAGCGAGGACTCACACCATGCACGTTGACACCGCCGCCAAACGCCTGCTGTTCCACACCGTGCGCGTCGATACCGTGCTCGCCGACGGCAGCCTAGGTTCGGGCACCGCCTTTGTGATCGAGCACCAGCACGCGCGCGGCCGCAGCCGCTTCGTGGTCACGAATCGGCACCTGGTCGAGGGCGTGCAGCGCGGCGCGCTGGTGTTTACGCGCGCCCACAATGGCCAGCCGCTGATCGGGCAGCGCTTCCAGATCGACATCGAAGACTTCCCGCAGGCCTGGTTTTGCCACCCACAGCCCGAGGTCGATCTGGCGCTGGTGCCGCTGCGGCCCTTGCTCGAGGCCGCGCAGGCGCAGGGCGTGGAGCTGTACGTGCAGCCCATCGACAGCCGCACCATGCCCGACGCAGCCGCCAGCGCCGCTTTCGATGCGCTCGAAGACGTGCTGTTCGTCGGCTACCCGAGCGGGGTCTGGGATCAGGTCAACGCGCTGCCGATTCTGCGCCGCGGCAGCACCGCCACGGCGCTGGCGCTGGACTTCGAGGGTCGGGCCGAATTCCTGATCGACGCCGCCGTCTATCCGGGCTCCAGCGGCTCGCCGGTGTTCGTGCGCCGCCGCCGCAGCGACGGCGCGCCCGACGACGCCAGCCAAAGCGCGCCTTGGTTTGCCGGCGTGGTGGCGGCGGTGTTTTTTCGCGAAGAAGCCAGCCGCTTGGTACCCGTGCCGGTGCCGGCCAGCGTGGGCGGCACGGTGCTGGGCAGCGAGATGATCGACCTCGGGCTGGTGATCAAGGCCAGTGCGGTGCAAGAGCTGCTGGCCGCTTACTTGGGGCGCTGGCTGGACTAAAAACAGCGATACTTGCCCCCATGATTCCGCTCGAACAAGCCGTGCGCGCCTCCAGCGTGCTGTCGGCCATCACGCAGCGCGTGGCGCAGTCGCAGCAGCTGCTGCGCCTCGTGCTGCCGCTGCTGCCGCCGCCGCTGCGCGATCAGGTGAGCGCCGGCCCACTGGATGACGGCGTCTGGTGCCTGCTGGTCCACAACCCCGCCGTGGGCAGCAAGCTGCGCCAACTCGCCCCGGCCTTGCTGCAGGCCTTGCAGGCCAGCGGGCAGCCGGTGAGCGCGCTGCGCTTCAAGGTGCGCAAGCCCGTGGCAGGCTGAGCTCGAACTCGGCCCCGGCGTGGGCGCTGTTGCGCGCGCGCAGCTGGCCGCCGTGTTCCTCCACGATGCCATAGCTGATCGACAGCCCCAGGCCCGTGCCCTGCCCGACCGGTTTGGTGGTGTAAAAAGGGTCGAAAATGCGCGGCAGGTGCTCGGGCGCAATGCCCGCCCCGGCGTCGAGCACGCACACCCGCACCCAGCTGGCGTCGGCGGTCGCGCGGATCTCTACCCAGCGGCGCTCGGGGGGCTGATTGGCCACGGCGTAGCAGGCGTTTTGCAGCAGGTTCATCAGCACCTGCTGCAACTGGCCCGCGCTGCCGCGCACCGGCAGCGCCGTGGCCGGGCGCTGCCAGCGCAGCTGCACCGGCTCCGCCTGCCCCTTTTGCACCCAGGCGATCGCCAGCTCGATCACCGCCGCCAGCTCCAGCGGCTGGTGTTCCTGCGGGTCCATGGCCGAAAAACGCTTGAGCCCCTGCACGATGTCGGCGGTGCGCTGCGCGCCCTCGAGCGTACCGGCGATCAGTTCGGGCAGGTCGTCGAGCATGCGGTCGATGTGCAGGCGCTGGCGCAGTTCGGCCAGCTCGCCCAGCTCGGCATGGGGCCGCCGCTGGTGCACCGGGCTCAAGTAGCTTTGTATGCGGCTGCAGTATTTTTGCAGCGCGTGGGTGTTGCCGAGCACGAAACTGATGGGGTTGTTGAGCTCGTGCGCCACCCCGGCCACCAGCTGCCCGAGCGAGGCCATTTTTTCGGAGTGCAGCAGCTGCTGTTGCGCGCTCTTGAGCGCCGCGTGCGCCGCTTGCAACTCTTGGTAGGCGCGCTTGAGCTCGCCCGTGGGGCGCCCCACCCACACCGTGCCCAAGCGGCGCCGCGCGCCGCCGAAGCGCGGCGTGCAACTGGCATCGACCGACAGCGGCTGCCCATGGCGGTCGAGCAGGTTGAGCTCGATCTCCACCCCCTGCTGGGTGCTGCCTTGCATCGCCCGCTGCGCCCGCTCTTGGCTGCCTGCATCGGCCAGCAAGCGCGCCACCGGCTGGCCCACCAGTTCGGCTTCGCTGCGCCCCACCAGCTCGCACAAGGCGCGGTTAACCTGTTCGATGCGGCCGCTGCGGTCGCACACCACCAGCACGTCCGACATCGAGGCCATCACGCTGGCGATGAACTGCTGCTGCAGCTCGAGTTCGGCGTTTTTCTGCTCCAGCTTGACCTCGTCGTCGATCAACTGGGTATAGACCTGCTCCATTTTCTGGATCACGTCCAGCCAGGCGGATTCGTCCACGCCCTCGAGCGAACCGAAGCGCTCGAGGCTGCTGGCGGGCTCGGGCACAAACCGGGCGGGCAAGGGTGGGCGCGCGGCCATGTTCAGTGCACCGTGCAGACCATGCACGGGTCAAAGGAGCGCACCACGTGCTGCACCGCCACCGGCGTGTCCTCGCCGGCGCGCACCGGCGCCCCCACCAGCGCCTGCTCGAGCGCGCCCGGCACACCGGCGGCGTCGCGCGGGGCAAAGTTCCAGCTCGTGGGGGCCACGATCTGGTAGTTGGCAATGCGGCCCTGCTGCACCACCACCCAGTGCCCTAGGCTGCCGCGCGCGGCCTCGGTCAGGCCCATGCCGCGCCCGGCCTCGGGCAGCGGCGCCGGCACGCAGAAGGCTTCGCCGGGCTGTATGGCTTGCAGCCAGCACTCCATCAGCGGCAAGACTTGCGCCAGTTCGAGGGCACGCGCCAGCACCCGCGTCAGCACGCTGCAGCCCTGCTGCGCCACCGCCTCGCACACCAGCGGCTGCCCCGCCACCAGCTGGCGCGCCAGCGCCCCCGTCTCCACCACCTGCCCGGCCCAGCGCGGCGCCTTGTTCCAGGTGTAGGCATCGGGCTTGTCGGGGGCCGGGCGGGTCAGGCCGCTCCAGGGGTGCAGCGCCACCGCTGCGCCCTCCGGGCCCGACTCGAGCCTGCTGCGGCTGGCGTCTTCGCTGATGGCCCCGGGCTGCAGCGCCACCAGCTGCGCGCCGCCGGGCTGCAGCTGCCAGACCCCGGCCGGCAGCGTCAGCGTGCCGTCGGGCTGCGGGTAGGTGCCGTAGCTCAGGCAACGCCCCGGGCCCAGCCCCAAGTCGGCCAGCCCGGTGTCACGCGCCAGCGTGAGGAAAAAACGCAAATCGCCGGCCTCGGGCTGCGCGGCGTGCCAGCGCCACAGCGCGGCCAGGCTGTCGAGGGCGCCCACCCGCTCCAGCGTGTCGGCAAACAGCTGCTGCTCCAGAAAGGCGCGCCATTCGCGCAATTTGGCGCGCAGCCGCACCCGCTCGGCGGCGTCGATGGCGCGCGTGCTGCCGCCGGGCTCGATCGATTGCGTGTGCGGCCACTTGCCGCCCAGCGTGCCCAGCAGGGTAAAGGCGCGCTGGCGCGCCGCCAGCGCCTGGCGGGTCTGCACCCCGTGTTCGGGCAAGTAGCGGCGCCGGGCTTCGCCGTGCCAAGGCCGGTCGGCGTACACCGGCCGGCAGAAGTCGGGCATGAAGAAGGCGTAAAAGTGCGTCAGGTGGTCGGCCAGGTTTTCGGTCGCCAGCATCAGGTTGATGGCGTGCTGGCCGTTGGGCGGCGGCCGCACCCCGGCCAGATCGGCCAAGGCACGCGCCCCAGCCACCGACTGCGACACCGAGCAGATGCCGCAGATGCGGGGCACGAACACCAGCGCATCGTGCGCCAGCTTGCCGTGCAAGATCTGCTCGAAGCCGCGGTACATGGGCGCGTTCACGTGCGCCGCGCGCACCGCGCCGTCGGCCACGTCGAGCGTGACCTCGAGGTCGCCCTCGACGCGGTTGAAGGGCCCAACGATCAGGCGGCTCATGGGTGTGCGTTCATTTCAGCCGCGTGCGCCGCAGCGCGGGTTTTTGCAGCAGGTGGTCGGCCGCGGCGTTTTCGCGCACGCGCTTGGGCGTGGCGCTCTTGGACAGCGCGGCCAGCGCGATGAACCAGGCCTTGGGCATATCGGTCGGCAGCCCGATCGGGATGCCCGCCACCTTGGGCGTCTGGGCAAAGGCGTGGCCCGGCTCCTGGAAACCCGGCTCGGTGCAAGCGATGCAGGCGTAGCCGCCGCGGGTGCAGCTGCCCTCGCCGTTCCAGAGCCGGATGTTGCAGTCGGCGTGCACCTGGGTGCCCTTGCAGCCCATGTGCTCCATCAGGCAACCCAGATCGGAAGGCTTGACGGCGCTGGCCTTGAACTCGTAGTACTCGTTGCGCGTGCAGCCGTGGTGCACCAGCTGGTCGGCGTAGAAGCGCGGTCGCGCCAGCGCGTCGAGGTCGGCGGCGCTCAGGCCGTCGGCCGCTAGCGCCGCCAGCGTGTCGAGCACCCAGTTCGGGTGCGTCGGGCAGCCGGCGATGTTGATCACCGGCAGGCCGCTGGCGCTGCGAAATTCGGCCCCCAGCAAGCCGCCGGGGCGCTCGTCCTCGTACTGCAGGCCGCAGGCGTCGGTCGGGTTCTCGCCCGCGGCGGTGACCCCGCCCCACGCGGCGCAACTGCCCACCGCCAGCACGTGCCGCGCCCGCGCGGCCAAGCGGCGCACCCAGTCGATCATCGGCACCCCGGTGCCCGCCAGCACATGGAAGCGCCCGGTGCCGTGCGGGCCGCGCAGCAGCGCGCCTTCGATGCACAGCGCGTCGAGCGGCTGGCGGCCGTCGGCGCAGCGCTGCAGCAGCTCCAGCACCTCGGCGCCGCTGGCCAGCGACAGCGAGGGGTGCCAGAGCAGCTCGATGTCGGCAGCGCGCAGCTGGCCGTGCCAGTCGGCGGTGTCGGCGCACAGCAGCGACATGCTGCAGCCGCCACAGCCCCCGGCTTGCAACCAGAGCAGGTTCATGCGCCGGGCTCCAGCCCAAAGCGCTGGATTTTGCTGCGCAGGCCCACGCGCGACAAACCCAGCTCTTGGGCCGCACGGGTTTTGTTCCAGCGCTGGCGCAGCAGCGTTTCGCGCAGCAGCATGGCCTCGATCACTTCGAGCCGCTGCACCAAGGTGCCGCTGCTGGGCACCAGCGTCGCCAACTGGGCCGCGGCGCTGCCGGTGCCGTGCCCTTGCAGCACCCGCGGCGAGAACACCTCGGGGGGCAGCCGCACGCCGTCGTGCAGCGCCAGCGCGCGTGCGATCTCGTTGCGCAGCTCGCGGATGTTACCCGGCCACGGGTAGGCCAACAGGCAGGCCAGGGTGCCATCGGGCAGTTCGGGCGCTGGGCGGCGCAGCTCGGCCGCCACCTGGTGCAGCAGCTGCTGCGCGATCGGCCCGATGTCGGCCACGCGCTCGCGCAGCGGCGGCATGGTGAGCGTAACCGCAGCCAAGCGGTAGTACAGGTCTTCGCGAAACAGCCCGTCGCGCACGCGCTGCTCGAGCTCGCGGTGCGTGGCAGCCAGCACGCGCACATCGACCGGCAGCGGCCGCGCCGCACCCACCGGCCGCACCTCGCCCTCTTGCAGCACGCGCAGCAGCTTGACCTGAAACGCGGCCGAGGTCTCGCCGATCTCGTCGAGCAGCACGGTGCCGCCGTGGGCACGCTGAAACAGCCCGACGTGGTCTTCGTAAGCGCCGGTGAAGGCACCGCGCTTGTGGCCAAAGAGTTCGGACTCCAGCAGCGTGTCGGTGATGGCGGCGCAGTTTTCGACCACGAACGGGCCGCTCGCGCGCGGCGAGGCGTAGTGGATGGCGCGGGCCAGCAGCTCCTTGCCGGTGCCCGATTCGCCCAGCACCAGCACCGGCAAATCGTAGCGTGCCACCTTTGCCGCCAGCGCACAGACGCCATCGAGCGGGCTGCCCGCTGCACGCACGATGCGCTCGAAGCCATACACCTGCTGCACCTGCTGCTGGCGCTGGCTCACGCGCTGGCGCAGCGCCGGTGTGCTGGTGCGCAGCTCCAGATCCAGGCGCGCGGTCTGGCGCTGCAGGGCTTGCGCCTCCACGGCGTTGCGCACCGAGTCGAGCAAATGCTCGGGCGCCCAAGGTTTGAGGATGTACTGGTAGATGCCGGCTTCGTTGATGCCGGCCACGATGTCGGCGCTCTCGGAATAGCCCGAAACGATGATGCGCACCACCTCGGGCCAGCGCTGGCGCACCTGCCTGAGAAAAGCCACGCCGCTGGTGCCGGGCATGCGCTGGTCGCACAGCAGCACCGCCACCGGCTCGCGCTCGAGCAAGGCGCTGGCCTGTTCGGCGCTGCCCGCGGTGAGCACGCGAAAGTCTTCCTCCAGAGTGCGCCGGATCGCTTCTTGCGAACGCAGCTCGTCATCGACCACCAGCACGGTGGGTTCGGGGTTGAGGGGCAAAGGGGGCGTAGTCAAAACACTGGGGCGAAAGGGGCGGCAAGGGCTGCGCGTCAGCCATTGTAGGCAAGCGCCAAAGCACTGACCGCAGCCGGGTCAGCAGCGATTATCGGTGGGGCCACCGGCTGCCGATCTGGCTGCAATTCAGGCAGCTGACCCGGGCCTGAAATGCTGCACAATCCTTCGCATCCCACCCACCATCCCCCACCCTCAGAGAGGAGCACCCGCGCCATGGCATCCGTCAACAAAGTCATTCTGGTCGGCAACTGCGGCCGCGACGCCGAGATCCGCTACCTGCCTTCGGGCCAGGCAGTGGCCAACGTCACCCTAGCCACCACCAGCCGGCGCAAAGACCGCAACAGCGGCGAAGTGGTCGAAGACACCCAGTGGCACCGCATCACCTTCTACGAGCGGCTGGCCGAGATCGCCGGCGAGTACGTGAAAAAAGGCCGCCCGATTTACGTCGAAGGGCGCCTGAAATACGGCAAGTACACCGACCAGTCCGGCGTCGAGCGCAACACGGTCGATATCGTGGCCTCCGAGCTGCAGCTGCTGGGCAGCCGCGAAGGCATGGGCGCCCCCGCCTCGGAGGAGGGTGGCGCGACGCCGCGCGCTGCCGCGCCGGCAGCCAACCGCCCCGCCCCCAGCCGCCCCGCCGCCGCCAAGCCCGCCGCCGCCTCGACCGACTTTGACGGCATGGAGGACGATATTCCGTTCTAGGACATGGGTTTTCACCTCCGCCCGCGAACCGTGCATGCAGCGTGCTGCGCCAAGCTGGGCATAGGCATCAGGCCAGCTCAGCCCCGAGTGTTCGGCCATCTTTTGCCTAAACAAGACGGCAAGCTCGGCCGGGGGCACGCTCCCGATGCACCAGCACCAAGCCGAGGCCATCGGCTTGGCTCTCGCTGGCGAGAGCCACGTCCTCACCACGGGCACCGGCTCGGGCAAGTCGCTGAGCTGCTTCATCCCCATCGTCGACGCCTGCCTCAAAGCCAAGAAGGCGGACCCCACGCCGCGCACCGCACGCGGCGGCTGGTGCTGCAAGCGTGGGACCAGCAAACGACTTGAGTTTTAGGAGTGCAAGATGCTCACCGAATTCCGACTGCAGAACTTTAAGGCTTGGAAAGACACCGGCGCCGTGCGTCTGGCACCGCTGACGGTGATCTTTGGCGCCAACAGCGCCGGCAAGAGCAGTTTGGGCCATCTGCTGCTGGCGCTGCAGCAGACCGCACGCTCGACCGACCGCAAGCGCGCCCTGCACCTAGGCGACGCCACATCGCTGATCGATCTGGGCACCTTTGCCGACTGCCTCTACGGGCACGACCTGCAGCAAGCCCTGTCTTTCGATCTGGGTTGGCGCCTGCCCAAAGGCCTTGAGGTGCGCGACCCCTTGCAGCCCGAGCAGCGTTATCAGGGTGACCGCATGCACTTGAGCGTCAGCTTGGCTGCCAACAAAATGCAGCTGCCCGAGGTGCAGGCGCTGGGCTACACCTTGTCGTCGGCACAGGGCGTGGTGCTGGACGTGACTTTGCAGCGCGACAAAAAGCACAAGTTTCAACTCGGCTCGCAACGCTTTGGCTTCAAGATGGCCGATGGCCGCAAATGGCCACTGGAGGAGCCGGAGAAGTTTTATAGACTGTCCGACATCAGCTTGGCGCGCTACAAAAACGCTGGCTTCTTGGCCGACTTTGCGCTCGCCACCGAGACGGTGTTGGACCGCATTTACTACCTCGGCCCGCTGCGCATCCATCCGCAGCGCATCTACTCGTGGTCGGGTGAGGCGGTGTCGAGCGTCGGCCAGCGGGGCGAGAAGACGGTGGATGCCATCTTGGCTGCCGAGCAGGAGGGGCGCAAGCTCAACCGGCAGGCGGGCATGCACACCAAGGGCTTTGCCGAGTTTATTGCGGCGTGGCTAAAGGATTTGGGAGTGATCCACAATTTTGCTGTGCGTCCGGTGGCACTTGGCCGCAAGGAATACGAGGTGCTGGTCAAGACCCATGCCAAGGCGCCAGAAGTGAAAATCACCGACGTGGGCTTTGGCGTGTCGCAGATCCTGCCTGCACTGGTGCAGGCCTTCTACTGCCCGCCGCATTCCACGGTGTGGATGGAGCAGCCCGAGATCCACCTGCACCCGCAGGTGCAGGCCGAGCTCGCCGACGTGTTCATTTCGGCCACACAAGCGCGCGAAAACGGCAAACCGCGCGACGTGCAGCTGATCGTCGAAAGCCACTCCGAGCACTTTCTGAACCGGCTTCAGCGCCGCGTGGCCGAGGGCGCGGTCAGACCGGAGGATGTGGCGGTCTACTTCTGCCGGCGCTCGGGTACGCCCGCAGATCCCGTCACCGAGCTCGAGCCATTGCAGCTGAACATGTACGGTGAGATCGAGAACTGGCCGCCCAACTTCTTTGGTGACGAAATGGCCGATGTGGCCGGGCGGGCGATCGCCGCCATGAAGCGCAAGAAGCAACTCGCGCAACAGGTCGATGAACGATGAAAGCGGTGATCGACACGAATGTGCTGCTGGTGGCCAACGGCCAGCATGAGGGCGTGTCAGCGGCTTGCGTCGTCGAATGTGTGCAACGCCTGCACGCCATGATGGCGCACGGTGTGGTGGCAATCGACGACGGCTTTCGCATTTTGGACGAGTATCGGCGCAAGACTCAATTGCATCCGCCCAAGGGGGTTGGTGATGTTTTTTTGAAATGGCTGCTGCGCCATACCGGCACCGCGCAGGTTGCACAGGTGCCACTGACCGAAAGCACCACCGACTGCTTTGACGAGTTTCCGGATCCGGTGTTGGAGTCGCAGTTCGACGCACCAGACCGAAAATTCGCTGCCGTGGCGCATGCGCATCCCGACAAGCCCCCAATCTGGCAAGCGGCCGATTGCAAGTGGCTGGATTGGTGGCCAGCGTTGCAGGCCCAGGGCGTGCAGGTGGAATTTCTGTGCCCAGAGGATGCCTGCGGGTTCTACCGCAAGAAGTTCCCAACCAAACCCGCACCGGCCCTGCCACCCAGCGCATGAACCGGTTCTTTCGCTTCCCGCATACACCGCACCTGGTCTGGCTGGGCGCGGGCGAGCCACGCGACGACAAGGTGCTTTCGCCCGCCGAGGCGGCGAGCTTGCTTGCGGCTTCGGTGGTCGTGGAAGAAAAGCTCGACGGCGCGAACCTCGGGGTGTCACTCGACGCCGCCGGCAACCTGCACTTGCAGAACCGTGGACAGTACCTGCATCCGCCCTACCCCGGTCAGTTCGCCCGGCTGGACGCATGGCTGCAAACCCATGCCGACACCCTGTTCGATGCCCTGACGCCCGATCTGCTGGTGTTTGGCGAGTGGTGCGCGGCGCGGCACTCGCTGGGCTACGACCAACTGCCGGACTGGTGGCTGGTCTTTGATGTGTACGACCGCAATGCCGGGCGGTTTTGGAGCGTGGAGCGGCGCAATGCCTTGGCGTCGACGCATGGCTTGGCCACGGTGCCGACGCTGGCGCGGGGCCGGTTTACGGCGCCAGAGCTCGTGGCAATGGTGAATAGCCGCTCCAGCAGCTTCCGACAGGGTGCACTGGAGGGCGTCGTGGTCAGGGCAGAAGACGCGGCTTGGACCCATGCGCGCGCCAAGCTGGTGCGCGCCGACTTTGTGCAAAACATCGGTGAGCATTGGCGCCATCGAGCCTTGGAATGGAATCAGCTGTCGCGCCCTGAGCGCGCGCACGGCTGGAGCGCGTGAACCCACCCGGAAGCATGCGATGACCCCGCTGGACCGCCTGCGCCTAGAGAAGGCCTCAAGGGCGAAATGAGGGTCGCCGACTTGCGCGCCGAGCACCACGCCTACCTGCGCTTCCACCGGCTGCACGTTTGGGCTGGCTGAACCTGCCGCACCCACCCCTCTGTCAGAGCCGGGTCAGCGACTTGCGCTAGCAAACCCCAAGCCTTGATGCCTGCATAATGGTGGCCCCAGCGCTGGCCTTCAGTTTGGCCTGCACGCTGCGATCACCACAACAAGCAGGAGCATCCATTGTCCACCCCCCCCACCGCTTCCGACCGCCCTTGGCTGAGCGCTTACCCGGACGGTGTGCCCGCCGACATCGACCTCTCGCCGTACCGCTCGCTGGTGCAATTGCTCGACGAGAGCTTGGCCAAGTACGCCGCGCGCAGCGCCTACCACTACATGGGCCACGACATGGCTTATGCCGAGGTGGATGCGCAGGCGCGTGCGCTGGCGGCTTATTGGCAGAGCAAGGGCTTGGTCAAGGGCGACCGGGTCGCGGTGATGATGCCCAATGTGTTGCAGTACCCGGTGGCGGTGGCGGCGATACTGCGCGCCGGGTTGGTGGTGGTCAACGTCAACCCGCTCTACACCGCACGCGAGCTCGAGCACCAGTTGAACGACTCTGGCGCCAAGGCGATCGTGATCATCGAAAACTTTGCCGCCACCCTAGCCGCCTGCCTAGGCAAAACGCCGGTCAAGCACATCGTACTGGCCTCGATGGGCGAGCTGCTGCCTTGGCCCAAGCGCTGGCTCGTCAATTACGTGGTGCGCCACGTCAAAAAACTGGTGCCGCCCTTTGAGCTGCCCAGCGCGGTGCGCTTTGCCGACGCCGTGCACCAGGGCCACGAGTTAAGTTTTAAGCCAGTGGACATCGGCCCGGACGACATGGCGGTGCTGCAATACACCGGCGGCACCACCGGGGTGAGCAAAGGCGCCGTGCTGCTGCACCGCAACGTGCTGGCCAACGTGCTGCAATCCGAGGCGTGGGAAGCGCCGGTGATGCAGCGCATTCCGGCCGGCGAGCAGCCCACCGCCGTGTGCGCGCTGCCGCTCTACCACATCTTTGCCTTCACGGTGAACATGATGCTGAGCCTGCGCAGCGGCGGCAAAAACATCCTCATCCCCAACCCGCGCGATCTGCCGGCGCTGTTCAAAGCCCTCAAAGGCCAGACCTTTCACAGCTTTCCGGCCGTCAACACGCTGTTCAACGGCATGCTGCACCACCCCGAATTTGGCAGCGTGGACTGGAGCCACCTCAAGGTCTCGATCGGCGGCGGCATGGCGGTGCAGGCCGCCGTGGCCAAGCTGTGGCTGGAGCGCACCGGCTGCCCAATCTGCGAGGGCTACGGCCTGTCCGAGACCAGCCCCTCGGCCAGCTGCAACCCGGTCACGGTCACGGCCTTTAGCGGCAGCATCGGCGTGCCGCTGCCGGGCACGCTCATGAAGTGCCTCGATGACGAAGGCCACGAGGTGCCGCTGGGTCAGCCGGGCGAGATCGCCATCAAGGGTCCGCAGGTCATGGCCGGCTATTGGCAGCGCCCCGACGAAACCGCCAAGGTGATGAGCGCCGACGGCTGGTTTCGCAGCGGCGACATCGGCGTGATGGACGAGCGCGGCTACTTTCGCATCGTGGACCGCAAGAAAGACATGATCTTGGTCAGCGGTTTCAACGTCTATCCCAACGAAGTCGAAGACGTGGTCATGGGCATGGGCGGTGTGCTCGAATGCGCGGCGGTGGGCATCCCCGACGAGCACTCGGGCGAGGCGGTCAAGCTGATCGTGGTCAAAAAAGACCCGGCCTTGAGCGAGCAGACTGTGCGAGACTACTGCCGCGAGCGCCTGACCGGGTACAAGGTGCCCAAGCTGATCGAGTTCCGCAGCGAACTGCCCAAAACCCCGGTCGGCAAAATTTTGCGCCGTCAATTGCGCCAGCCAAACTAAACCGGAGTGTTCATGGGTCAACGCATCGCCCTCATCAGCGCCGTCCACGAAGAACTGGCCGAAATCCTGCAGCTCATGCCCGACGAGCACCAAGTGGCCTTGGGCGGGCGCACGTACTGGCAGGGGCACTTGCAAGGCCACGAGGTGGTGGCGGTGCTCAGCGGCATGGGCAAGGTGGCGGCCGCGACCACCACCGCGCTGCTGATCGAGCGCTTTGCACCGCAGCAGGTGATTTTCACCGGCGTCGCCGGCGGGCTGCTGTCGGGCGTGGAAGTGGGCGACGTCGTGGTCGGCAGCGCCTTGGTGCAGCACGACCTCGACGCCTCGCCGCTGTTTGCGCGCCACGAGGTACCGGGCTATGGCTGCAGCCGCTTCCAGCCCGATCTGGCCCTCACCCAAGTGCTGCACACGGCTGCCAAAGACGCCGCCACCTGGTTGCCCAAGCTGCTCAGCCCCGAGCTGCAGCGCGCCATGGGGCTGCACTCGCCCAGCGTGCATAGGGGCGAGATCGCCACCGGCGACCGCTTCGTGGCCACCGAGGCCGACAGCGCGGCCCTGCGCGCGGCCTTGCCCGAGGCCTTGGCGGTGGACATGGAGAGCGCCGCCGTGGCGCAGGTGTGCCACGATTGCGGTACGCCTTTTGCGGTGGTGCGCACGATCTCGGACCGCGCCGACAGCCAAGCGCACGTCGATTTCCGGCTCTTTTTGCACGAAGTGGCGCGCCACTACAGCGCGCGCATCGTGCGCAAGGCGCTCAACTTGCTCTGAGAGGCTGGACCAGCCTCTGATCGGCTGTGCGGCTTAGCGGCCCTAGCGCAGCCAGCCGCGCTTGCGGAAGTACAGCATCGGGATCAGTGCAGCCAGCACCATCATGCCGATGGCCATCGGGTAGCCGAGCTCCCATTGCAGTTCGGGCATGTGCTCGAAGTTCATGCCGTAGCTGCTCGCCACCAGCGTGGGCGGCAGCAGCGAGACCGCGGCCACCGAGAAGATCTTGATGATCTTGTTCTGGTTGATGTTGATGAAGCCGATGGTGGCGTCCAGCAAGAAGTTGATTTTCTCGAACATGAACGCGGTGTGGCTGTCGAGCGAGTCGAGGTCGCGCAGAATCTGGCGCGCGTCCTCGTGCTGCGCCGCGCTCAGCAGCCGGGTGCGGATCATGAAACTGACCGCGCGCCGGGTGTCCATCATGTTGCGCCGGATGCGGCCCGACATGTCTTCGTGGCGCGCGATCGCCGCCAGCACCTCACTCGCCTTGTGGTCGGTCACGTCGCCGGCCAGCACCTGGCGGCTGACCTTTTCGAGGTCGTCGTAGATGTCTTCGACCGTGTCGGCGCAGTATTCGGCGTCGGTGTCAAACAGGCTCAGCAGCACGTCTTTGGCGTCTTCGATCAGGCCCGGCATGCGGCGCGCGCGCAAGCGCAGCAGCCTGAACACCGGCACGTCTTCGTCGTGGATGGAAAACAGCACGCCGCGGCTCTTGAGGGCGTCGTTTTGTTCGTTCAGGATGAAAGCCACGCGCACCGCGCGCGGGTCGGCGTCGTCGGCGATCAGAAAGTCGCTGCGCACGTGCAGCTCGCCGTTGTCTTCTTGGAAAAAACGCGCCGACTCTTCGATGTCCTCGTCCATCGCGTCTTCGGGGATCGACAGGCCAAAATGCTGGCGCACCCAGCGCCGCTCTTCGGGCGTGGGCGCTTCCATATCGACCCACACCGGCGTGAAGCGGGCCAGGTCTTCGAGGGATTCGATTTCTTCTTGAAACAGGCGGCCGTTGGCCAAGGTGAACACGTTGAGCATGGGACTGGCTCCTTGGGGCTACAGGTGACGGTTGGGGCCGCAGCGGGCGCTGCCCATTGCGGCAAGGTGGGAGGGGAGCGATGCGCTTTCGGCCTCCCCCGCCCTAGCCTTTGCGCCACACCCCCCAATGGAGTTCGACGTCAGCCAGAAGCGCAGGAAGCCGAAAGCGCGCGACTAGGGGCGCTGTCCATTCGAGGCTTTCAGTGGTTGATTCAGCCGCACATTATGCCCGCAAAGTGTGACGCCCGAGTGGCCGCCGCAACTGCACCTTGAGCCAGCTCAAAGGCCATGGCACCCGCATTCGTGGCACACTTGCCCCCTGCCACCGAACATGGCATAGTGAACACAAGGCGGCAGCCAATTTTCGCCGGTCGATCCAGTTGGGGTCGGCCTTTACAACCCGAGCTTTAGGAGGCTCTCCATGAATCTGTCGATCAACGGTCACCATCTCGAAGTCACCCCGGCGCTGCGCACGTATGTCACGACCAAACTCGACCGGATTGCTCGGCATTTCGACCAAGTCGTCGATGTCCGCGTGCTGCTGACGGTGGACAACCAGACCGAAAAAGCCCTGCGCCAGAAAGCCGAGTGCACCATCCACATCAAAGGCAAAGACATCTTTGCCGAAAGCAGCCACGCCGACCTTTACGCCGCCGTCGATGAGCTGGCCGACAAGCTCGACCGGCAGGTGCTGCGCCACAAAACCAAGATGAAAGACCACCACCACGAGACGTCCAAACGCGAAACGCACTGACGCTGCCCCCTGAACCCGCGCAGCCTTTGTGCTGCACTGCAACAAGCCGCCCATTTTGTCAAGCGGCTTGTTTGTTTTCTGCACTTGCCAGCGCGTCGCAAAAGCGCATAATGCGCGCCTTGCGAGGTCTTTATGAACCGTCTTTCTGCCATTTTGCCTGCCGAGCAGGTGCTGGTCGCGCTCGACGCCACCAGCAAAAAGCGCGCCTTCGAAGAGGCCGGGCTGCTGTTTGAATCCCTGCACGGGCTCAACCGCGCCCTCATCACCGACAGCCTGTTTGCGCGCGAGCGGCTGGGCTCGACCGGGCTCGGGCACGGGGTGGCGATCCCGCACGGGCGCATCAAAGGCCTCAAGCAGCCCTTGGCGGCGGTGTTCCAGCTCGCCGAGCCGATCGGCTTCGACGCCCCCGACGAGCAACCGGTGCGGCTGATGTTTTTTTTGCTGGTGCCCGAAGCGGCGACGCAAAAACACCTCGAAATTCTGTCCGATATCGCCGAGTTGCTCAGCGATGCGGCGCTGCGCGAGCAGATGAAGCGCAGCACCGCCGCGTCCGATCTGCACGCCCTGATCCACAACTGGCACTCGGCGCACGCACTGGCCTGAGCGGCTGAGGCGCAAACCGCTCATGACCGCGCACTGCAGATGAAGCCGGTTGCGATCAACGCCGACGCCTTGTTCGAGGAGCACCGCGAGACCCTCAAGTGGCAGTGGGTGGCCGGGCAGAGCGCCTCCGAGCGCCGTTTTCTCGAGCAGGCGGTGAGCGCAGCGCGCTCCGGGGCCGACTTGGTCGGCTACCTCAACTACATCCACCCCTACCGGGTGCAGATTCTGGGGCGGCGCGAGGTGGACTACCTGCTCAACGCCAGCGCCGACGATTGCCGCCGCCGCGTGGCACGCATCGTGGAGCTGGAACCCCCGGCCTTGGTGCTGGCCGACGAGGTGCCCCCGCCGGCCGAACTGGTGGCCATGTGCGAGCGCGCCCAGATTCCGCTGTTCACCACCGCCTGTTCAGCCGCCTTTGTCATCGACGTGCTGCGCGCGCACCTGTCGCGCCTGTTTGCCGACAGCGCCACCTTGCACGGCGTGTTCCTGGATATTTTTGGCTTGGGTGTGCTGATCACCGGCGAATCGGGCTTGGGCAAGAGCGAACTGGGGCTCGAGCTGGTCTCGCGCGGGCACGGCCTAGTGGCCGACGACGCCGTCGATATCGACCGCATCAACCAAACCGTGCTCGAAGGCCGCTGCCCCGAGCTGCTGCAAAACCTGCTGGAAGTGCGCGGCATCGGGCTGCTCGACATCAAGGCCATTTTTGGCGAAACCGCCGTGCGGCGCAAAATGCGGCTGCGCCTGATCGTCTATCTGGTGCGCAAAGAGACGCTGGAGCGCGACTTTGAGCGCCTGCCGCACGAGCCGCTGTACCACGACGTGCTCGGGGTGGCGGTGCGCAAGGTGGTGATTCAGGTGGTGGCCGGGCGCAACATGGCGGTGCTGGTCGAAGCCGCCGTGCGCAACACCATTTTGCAGCTGCGCGGCATCGACACCTACCAGGAGTTCGCCCAGCGCCAGCGCGAGGCGATGTTGCGCGGGGGTTGAGAGGCTGAGTCCAGAACCGACTCTCACGGTTCAAAGGGCTTGTGCGCGCTGTGGTGCGACGTAGCGGGCTCGGGCTTGGCGCACTTGTTCGTGGTGCGCTTGCGCCCATTGCTCTAGGCTGCGCAGGGGTTTGATGAACGACGCACCCAGCGGTGTCAGGGCGTATTCGACCTTGGGTGGAACGGTCGGGTACAGCGTGCGCGAGACCAGCCCATCTTGCTCCAGCCGGCGCAATGTCTGCGCCAGCATGCGCTGCGATATGTCGTCGATGCGCGCTTTCAGGACCGAGAACCGCTGCGTTCCACGCTCATCCAAAACCATCAGCACCAGCATGCTCCATCGATCGCCCAGACGGTCCAGCACATCGCGCACGGGGCATTGATCGGCGTAGGGGGCACGGGACTTGTGCAGGTTCATGAAGTTCCTTGGTGACTTGGCGGTAACCCGGTCACTTTTACCGCATCTCTTGCGGGGCGCCAAGAATGCCGGCATCATAAAGGACTTGTTTCCTTTTTGAAAGTGAGTTTCTGATGAATACCAATGACCACAACAACACCAGACTGCTCGTGACGGGCGCCTCGGGCCAACTGGGGCAGCGTGTCGTGCACCACCTGCTGAACACTTTGGGTGTGCCGGCACAGCGTTTGATCGCCACGACGCGCGCGCCAGCCAAACTGGCTGCGTTGGCCGCGCAGGGCGTGGACGTGCGTGCCGCAGACTTTGATGACGCGCAAGCGCTGGTCCCTTGTTTCCGGGGGGCCAACCGCATGCTGCTCATCAGCACCGATGCGCTCGACGTTGCCGGTCGACGTTTGGCGCAACACCGCAACGCCATCCGGGCGGCCGAACTGGCGGGCCTTGACCACGTGGCCTACACCTCCATGCCGGTGCCACATCGCTCCCCCCTGCTGATCGCGCCAGACCACGCCGGCAGCGAGGATGCCCTAGCCGCCAGCGCCTTGCCGAACTGGACCGTGTTGCGCCACCACTGGTATTTTGAAAACCTGTTTATGACGCTGCCCCAGGTGCTGCCGACGGGTAAATGGTACTCGGCTGCGGGTCAAGGGCGGGTGGCGCACATTGCGCGCGACGACTTGGCCTTGGCGGCCGCCACCGTTCTGGCCGGCAAAGGGAGCGGCAAAAACACCTGGACCCTGAGCGGAACAAGGGCCTACTCCACGGTTGAAATGGCTGCATTGATTGCCAAGGCTGTGGGCCAGCCGATCAACGTGGTGCCCGTGGCGCTGGAGGATCTGGTGCAGGGCATGGTCGCGGCTGGGCTGCCCGAGCCGCTGGCGCGCGTGTTTGCGTCGTTCGACACCAACACCGCCGCCGGCTGCGTGGCAGAAGTCACGGGCGATTTCGAACGCATTACGGGGCGCAAGCCACAAGCTTTCGAAGCGTGGTTGGCGCAGAGCACGCCTGCGCTGATGGGAAGGCACTGACGCGCGAGTGCGCGGCTTTGACGCGCCGTCAGCGCCGGCCCGGCACGCGGTGCGCGCAGTCGGGCTTGGTGCAGTGCGCGTACAGCGACAGCGCGTGCTCTTGCAGCTTAAAACCGCGTTGCTCGGCGATCGCGTGCTGGCGCTGCTCGATCTCGGCGTCGTAAAACTCCTCCACCCGGCCACAATCCAGGCACACCAAGTGGTCGTGGTGCTGGCCTTCGTTGAGTTCAAACACCGCTTTGCCCGACTCGAAATTGCTGCGCACCAGCAGCCCGGCCTGCTCAAACTGCGTCAGCACCCGGTACACGGTGGCCAGCCCGATGTCGGCATGGTCGGCCAGCAGCACCCGGAACACGTCTTCGGCCGTCATGTGGCGCTGGTGGCCGGTCTGAAAGATCTCCAAGATTTTCAGCCGCGGCAGGGTGGCCTTGAGGCCGGTGCTTTTGAGTTCGTCGATGTTGCTCATGCGGGTGGTGCGGGTGGCTGCCTGGGTCGGCAAGGGCTACAATGGCCTGCATCATAGTACGGTGCGCCTTGGTGTGCACCGGTGGTTTCCATCATCCGCACCGCCCACATGTTCAAACCTTTGTTGTCGTGCGCTCGCCCGGTCGGAGTGGGCGCACTCGTGGCCGCCGCCTTGGCCCTGTCGGGCTGCGCCAATTTCCAAAACGTCGGCACCCAGATGAGCACCCTAGGCGGCCTGCTCACGCCGCACCGCATCGACATCCAGCAGGGCAACGTGGTGGTGCGCGAGCAGCTGCAAGCGCTGCAGCCGGGCATGCCGCGCGCGCAGGTGCAGGCGATCTTGGGCACGCCGCTGGTGGCCAGCGCCTTTCATGCTGCGCGCTGGGATTACGTGTTCACCTTCAACCGCCAGGGCCAAGAGCCGCAGCTGCGCCGCGTGACGGTGTTCTTTGAGGGCAACGCCCTGCAGCGCGTCGAGGCCGACGAACTGCCAACCGAGCAAGAGTTCGTGGCCGCGCTGCAAGCCGAGCGCGCCGCCGGCCGCACGCCGGTGCTGCAAGCCAGCGAGGAGCAATTGCGTGCCTTCCGCGAACGCCACCCCGCGCCTGCGGTCCAGCCAGCCCCGGCCCCCGTGCCCGCCGGTCCGTTCCCGCCGCTCGAAGCGCGCTAGGCGCTGCGCAGGCGTCGCCGCCAAAGCTTGCCGAGCGGTTGTTTGTGCCTGCCCCTGCCCCGTTCCACCCCCCCTCCTTTTTTCACGCACCGTGCCCCCCTCCCCCACCCACCGCGTCGGCATCGCCGGTGCCAGCGGCCGCATGGGCCGCATGCTGGTCGAGGCCGTGCTGGCAGCCGACGACTGCCGGCTCGGCGCCGCCTTTGACCAGCCCGGCAGCGCCGCGCTGGGCCACGATGCCGCTGCCTTTTTGGGCCAGCGCAGCGGGGCCGTGATCGGCGCCGACCTGTCGGCCTTGGCCGGCTGCCAAGTGCTGATCGACTTCACGCGCCCCGAAGGCACGCTGGCGCACCTGCAAGCCTGCGTGCAGCAGCGGGTGCAGATGGTGATCGGCACCACCGGTTTTGATGCGGCGCAAAAGGCGGCGATCGAGGCCGCGGCGCAGCACATCGCCATCGTCATGGCACCCAACATGAGCGTGGGCGTGAATGTCACGCTCAAGTTGCTCGAGCAGGCGGCGCGCGCGCTCGGCCCCGACTACGACATCGAGATCGTCGAGGCGCACCACCGCCACAAGGTCGATGCGCCCAGCGGCACCGCGCTGCAGATGGGCGCGGTGATCGCGGCGGCGCAAGGGCGCGATCTGGCCGCGTGCGCGGTCTATGAGCGCTACGGCCACACCGGCGCGCGCGCGCCGGGCAGCATCGGCTTTGCCACGGTGCGTGGCGGCGACATCGTGGGCGACCACACGGTGCTCTTTGCCGGCACGGGCGAGCGCATCGAGATCAGCCACAAATCGAGCAGCCGCGCCACCTACGCCCAAGGCAGCCTGCAAGCCGTGCGCTTTTTGACCGGGCGCTCAAGCGGCCTCTACGATATGTACGACGTGCTGGGTTTGCGCTGAACCGCTGCTGGGCTGGGCGGTGGGCTGGGCAGTACACGGGCCGCCACCACCCTTCGGCCTAAAATAAGGCCCATGCAAGAGAAATACCAGCCCCTAGAGGTCGAACGCGCCGCCCAAGCGCATTGGCAGGCCCGCGACGCCTACCGCGTGCACGCCCACGCCCTGAACGCCCAAGGCGCGCCCAAGCCCAAGTACTACGCCTGCTCGATGCTGCCCTACCCCAGCGGCAAGCTGCACATGGGCCACGTGCGCAACTACACCATCAACGACATGCTGGCGCGCCAGCTGCGCATGCAGGGCTACAACGTGCTCATGCCGATGGGCTGGGACGCCTTTGGCCTGCCGGCCGAGAACGCAGCGATCAAAAACCAAGTGGCGCCGGCGCGCTGGACCTACGACAACATCGCCTACATGAAGCGCCAGATGCAGGCGCTGGGGCTGGCGATCGACTGGAGCCGCGAAGTCGCGACCTGCTCGCCCGACTACTACAAGTGGAACCAGTGGCTGTTTTTGCAGATGCTCGAGCGCGGCATCGCCTACCGCAAAACCCAGGTGGTGAACTGGGACCCGGTCGATCAGACCGTACTCGCCAACGAGCAGGTGATCGACGGCCGCGGCTGGCGCACCGGGGCCCCGGTGGAGCGGCGCGAGATCCCGGGCTACTACCTGAACATCACGGCCTATGCCGACGAGTTGTTGCAGCAGGTGCAGCTGGGCAACCCGCAAGCCACGCTGGAGGGCTGGCCGGATAAGGTGCGGCTGATGCAGGAAAACTGGATCGGCAAGAGCGAAGGGCTGCGCTTTGCCTTCACGCACCGCATCTGCGGCCACGATGGCAACCCGATACTAGACGGCCGCCTGTACGTGTTCACCACCCGCGCCGACACCCTCATGGGCGTGACCTTTTGCGCCGTGGCACCCGAGCACCCGCTGGCGCGCCAAGCCGCCGAGGGCAACCCAGCGCTGGCGGCGTTCATCGAGGAATGCCTCACCGGCAGCCACACCGAGGCCGAACTGGCGACGCAAGAAAAGCGCGGCATGGCCACCGGCCTGCACGTGCAGCACCCGCTCACCGGTGAGCAGCTGCCGCTGTGGGTGGGCAATTACGTGCTCATGAGCTATGGCGACGGCGCGGTGATGGGGGTGCCGGCGCACGATGAGCGCGACTTCGCTTTTGCGCTCAAGTACGGCTTGCCGATTCGGCAGGTGGTGGGGGTGCCGGGTGGCGCTGGCGTGGATTCGTCAGGGCTGGGCGGTGCTGCAGTTGCTAGCGTGGGTCTGTCAGCACCGGGCTGCCCCCCCGGTTCGTCAGTCACACGTTCCGATTCCTCACCGGGGGGGCAGCCCGGCGCTGACTCGTTGGCGGGCGCGAAAATTTTCGACCCCACTCGCTGGCAAGACTGGTACGCCGACAAGCACGGGCTGGTTTGCATCCAGTCGGGCGTGCTCGACGGGCTGGGCTACCAAGCGGCGGTGGACAAGGTGGCGCAGCTGCTGGCCGAGCGCGGCTTGGGTGCCAAAAAAACCACCTGGCGCCTGCGCGACTGGGGCATCAGCCGCCAGCGCTACTGGGGCACACCGATCCCCATCATCCACTGCCCCGAACACGGCGCGGTGCCGGTGCCCGAGCGCGACTTGCCGGTGCTGCTGCCCGAAGACTGCGTGCCCGACGGCTCGGGCAACCCGCTGCTCAAGCACGCGGATTTTCACGCCGGCGTGACCTGCCCGGTTTGCGGCAAGCCGGCGCGGCGCGAAACCGACACCATGGACACCTTCGTCGATTCGTCGTGGTACTTCATGCGCTACTGCGATCCCGGCAACGAGCAGGCCATGGTGGGCGCGGGCACGCAGTACTGGATGCCGATGGACCAGTACATCGGCGGCGTCGAGCACGCCATTTTGCACCTGCTGTACGCGCGCTTTTGGACCAAGGTCATGCGCGATTTGGGGCTGGTACAGATCGACGAGCCCTTCAAGCGCCTGCTGACGCAGGGCATGGTGCTCAACCACATCTACTCACGCCGCAACCAGCGCGGCGGCAAAGACTACTTCTGGCCGCACGACGTGGAACACGTGCTCGACGCCAGCGGCAAGATCGTCGGCGCGCGCTTGCTCAACGCCGCCGACAGCGCCGACGGCCGCCTGCCGCCCGGCACGGCCATCGACTACGAGGGCGTGGGCACGATGTCCAAGTCCAAAAACAACGGCGTCGATCCGCAGGATTTGATCGAAAAATACGGCGCCGACACCGCGCGCCTCTACACCATGTTCACCGCCCCGCCCGAGGCCACGCTGGAGTGGAACGACGCCGCGGTCGAGGGCAGCCACCGCTTCCTCAAGCGCGTCTGGGCGCTCGGGCAGCAGCTCGGGCAGGCCGACTGGGCTGCCAGCGCGGCCAGCGCCAGCGGCGCGCAGCAGCTGTCAGACATCGCTTTTGCGCCAGCGGCCAAGGCGCTGCGGCGCGAAATCCACAGCCTGCTCAAGCAGATCGACTACGACTACCAGCGCCTGCAGTACAACACCGTGGTCTCGGGCTGCATGAAATTGGGCAACGCGCTCGAAGCCGCCTTGGCCGAGCAGCGCCGCGCCAGTGCCGCCGGCACCGCGCCCGAGCCCAGCTTGGGGCTGGCGCTGGCCGAGGGCATGGGGATATTGCTGCGCTGCCTCTACCCCGCCACGCCGCACCTGGCGCACGCGCTCTGGCAGCAGTTGGGCTATGCGGCCCAACTGGGCGATTTGCTCGACGCCCCTTGGCCGCAGGTGGAGCCAACGGCGCTGGAGCAGGACGAGATCGAGCTGGTGCTGCAAGTCAACGGCAAGCTGCGCGGCGCGCTGCGCGTGAGCGCGCAGGCCGAGCGCGCGGCCATCGAAGCCGCCGCCGTGGCCCACGAGGCGGTGCAAAAATTGTCCCAAGGCGCCGCACCCAAAAAGGTGGTGTGGGTGCCGGGGCGATTGGTCAACGTGGTACTCTGACCGGACTTTGCTGCCCACTCACCTCAGCGCCTATAGCACCGACCCCATGCCCCACCGCCCCAGCGTTCAACCCACGCACAGCGCCCCAGCAGGCTGGAATGGCGCTGGTGCCTGCGTGCCTGCCCTGGCATCTGCCGCGCCCACTGGGCCCGCACCCACGCGCCGCCGCTGGCTGGCGGGCTTGGCGCTGGCCGGTGCGCCGCTGCTGCTGGGTGCCTGCGGCTTTCGCCTGCGTGGCACGGCCACCCCGCTGGTCTTTGGCCGGCTGCAACTCAGTGCCCCACCGCACAGCCCGGTGGCCCGGCTGCTGATCCCGCAACTGCAGGCCAGTGGCGTGCACTTGGTGGCGCAGCCGCTGCCGCCGGGCGGCGCGCCGCCCGAGGTGCTGCTCGACATCGCCCAGGACCAGAGCGAGCGCGCCGTGGCCGGCACCACCGCCGCCGGGCAGGTGCGCGAGCTGCAGTTGCGCCAGCGCCTGCGGTTTCGCTTGCGCACCTTGGCCGGGCGCGAGCTCATCCCCGACACCGAGCTGCTGCAGCAGCGCGAGCTCAGCTTCACCGAAGCCCAGGCGCTGGGCAAAGAAGCCGAAGAAGCGCTGCTGTACCAGGACATGCAACAGGCCTTGGCGCGCCAGCTCATGGCGCGGCTGGCGGCGTTGCGCTCACTCTGACCAAGCCTATGCAAGTGCGCGTACTGGGCTGCTCCGGCGCCATCGCCCGCGATGCCCGCACCACCTCGTTTCTGCTGGACGAGCGCATCCTGATCGACGCCGGCACCGGCGTGGGCGACCTCACGGTCGATGAAATGCTGCGCATCGAGCACGT
>Ga0207951_100325_pt1 | contig 25897 bp, 20 predicted proteins | sample Subbio12Aug_8Bad_FD_184830 | JGI IMG/M metagenome (GOLD analysis project Ga0207951, IMG submission 184830) | Serpentinite rock and fluid subsurface biosphere microbial communities from McLaughlin Reserve, California, USA - CR12Aug_8Bad (SPAdes) | ecosystem: Environmental > Terrestrial > Deep... | reverse complement strand
TAAACAGATCGGCATTATTGATTTTATTACTGCGCATTTGTCTTTCCTTTTTGTTTACTCTCTTACATCTTCATTCATAAAAAGTTTGCACTAATTCAATAATTTTTCAGATGTTTCTATAATATAATTATTCGATGTTCATTTCTTGTTATCCGTGATCTCCGTCCCGACTTGTCGGGGGCGGCGTCCTGGACCACTAGACGAACGCGCCTTGTTTTTACGTCTTTAATATAGCTATTCTATAAATAAATTTATAAACCGGTTTCGTTTAATAAACTTTTTATTTCATCGAGTTCACTTTCACTTAATTTTAAATCTGCAGCTATTACATTTTCTTTTACCTGTTTAGAATTCCGCGCACCCACAATTGCAGAAGTTACAGCATTATTCGATAGAACCCAGCCAACCGCTAAATTGCCGACAGAAATGTTTTTACTCTCTGCAATCGGTTTTAATTTATCAACAAACTTTAGAGCTTTACTTAAATTCGGCTCTCTAAAGGAAGCTCCTTTTCTTCTCCAATCATCAGGAGCTAATTTATTCATATCAAATTTGCCAGTAAGAAGTCCGGCTTGCATAGGGCTGTAAACAACAACACCAATTTCATTTTGTAAACAATAAGGAAGAATTTCATTTTCAACATTTCTTCTTAACATACTATAAGGAGGTTGTAACGATTGGACGCGTTCAATTTTCATGCACCGCTTGATCAGTTCAACATCAAAATTACATACACCGATATATTTAACTTTCCCTTCATCTTTTAACTGCACCATCATTTCCCATGAACGCTCAACCTCCACATTTTCATCAGGCCAGTGAATCTGGTAGAGATCAATATAATCTGTTTTAAGTTTCTTTAAACTTTCTTCACATTCTTTTCGAATATTTTCAGGGTCATTATTAATAACAGCATTACCAGAGCCGTCATTTATCATTCCGCACTTTGTAGCAAGAAAAACTTTTTCTCTAATTTCTTTAATTGCTTCACCAACAACTTTTTCTGAATGTCCATAACCATAAACTGCCGCAGTATCAATCCAATTAATTCCGTTTTCTATTGCTTTATTAATTGCCTCAATCGATTCTTTATCATCAACCTCTCCCCATCCCCACTGCCATGGACCACCGATAGCCCATGCACCAAAACCAATAGTTGTAATTCGGGGACCATTTTTACCAAGCTGTCGATTTACCATGGAGTAATTCTCCTAAAATTTTTATTGCAAGATATAAAAAAGCCGATCAATTATGACCGGCTGTTGGGCTGCCCCGTCAGGGGTCGAACCTGAAGTCTTCTGATCCAGAGTCATAACGAATCGTTGAATACAAGCTATAAACGAAGTTTTTAGGTAGGTACTACCTACCCATTCATTACAGTATGTTAATGAATCGCAAATATTTTTGCGATACGAATTAGTAAATAAAGTTTTTCTCTCATTCAATTTGTTTTGTATTTCAATATAAAGAAATAGTCCAACAAGAGAAAGAACCGGAAGCTATGCAGCTTCCGATTTTGCGATAATTTCCGTTTGTGAAATATCAAACACGGTTGCAGAGAAAAAACGAACATCTTCTTCATCAGAAACAATTTCTGAATTTTCTTCCGAATTGGTTTTTGATGGAACCAGGATTAAGAAACCGTGTTCACCTTTACGAACTATTCTGCCGGCTTTCTTCCATTGTTGAAACCCACCAACTACAGTAAAATTGATTTCTGATTGAGCAACAAGAAAACATTGATTGTGAGGTGTCAATAAATGCCCTTCAACTGTAACTATACCAAATTTATCGGCTGTCGCTTGGCGTTGTTCTTCAGTCATTTCAGAAAGAGCTTTTCTAATACGGATGATCTTTTCTTTTTTCTCTTGTTTCAATTGTTGTTTTTGTTCTTGTGATAACATGGCTAAAACTCCTTTAAGATTTTTTAAGTGATTTGATAAAAACATTTAGGAAAGTGTAAGCGGTTGTAAGTGAAGTGAACCTGTAAGAATGAAGCGCACCTTTGCCGGTAAAAATATTTACGAGGAAATTTTGATTTGATTGCACTAACCGAATAAGAAAACCTTTGTGCCGTTTAGAATAATGAACTATTACAGTTGCCATGACCCGACCTTATACGAAGTTAAAAAACATATTTTACCCGCCTAGGCGATCTTTTGCGAAAAAATAGCTGTTACCCATGTTGGTGTAAGAAAAAATGATTAGTCAAGGCAAGGGCGAAACCCGATAAGCTAAATTTTATTCAAATGAATTAGAGGGTGAGTTTCATATACCCTTGCCCCGATTGACTACCAAGATCCGAATAACACTAAGCTTGTTTGCCAGCGGGCAAAATAATGCTTGTGAAAGCTGGAACGAAGTGAAGCGACCAATTTGAAAAGGAAGTTGCTTTAAGCAATTTATGAGATAGAAATTGGCGCATCTTTTTGTTATCAAAAAGTATGAGCAAAAGACAAGCGAATAATTTGCTTCACTCTTGTATGAGGGAAATAGTTTTGAACGTACTTGGTGAAAAATTATTGACCGAACTGAAAGTAAAATTTAAGAGTGAGAGGCGAAGGCGCGGGTTTTGTTCGTGGCGAGATTTTTGGCAGATGTGAAATAATTTTTTTAGCCGAGACAAGAAATAGTGAAACGTTTTGCTTTTTGTGAAGTGAGCACTTCAAAAGTGTGAACAAACAATAAGCAGTGAAACGTTTATTTGTTGTTGAGGCGTAAATAAAAATTATCACCGAGAAAGCAAAAAGCATGACACACTCAAAACCCGTGACTGAGCGACCGGTTGCACTAGAATGACAAAGGGTTATCCAGGAAGATAACCCTTTGATGAAATGATTAATTGATTTTTGTGAAGGTACCGGAATTCTGAACAACTTTACCATCAGCGGATTTGGATGCCACACACAAGTAAAGAATATTGTGTTGATATTTTGCTGCAAGCGCGACTTGCGTTACATTATAATCCAACTGGGCATTGTAGGTCTGAGCAAAGTTGTAGTTCTCAACTTCTTTCGAAAGTGCAATGATTTTGAACGGATCATCAGTTGGATTTACTGGGTCGGTATAACAGACCAAAGCGTTTACAGAAAGATTTACTTCATCAGCGCCAATAATTGTTGCAGCATTGAGAATAGGCAAAGTGGCTGTAATCTTATCAGCATCTACTGCAGAGACCTCGATCTGCAGAGGGAATCCTTCGGGAGTTAGAACATTATGCTCGGTAGGTTTGTCAATAGCGGAAAAAGCAAAGTTAGCTTTGAAGATTGCATTGAAAGCAGAAATGCCAGAAGACTTCACTTTATTCCAGATTGCAGATAGAGCAGATAAAGATAAAACGTTCTTTGAGAAGTTTGCAGTAACTGCAAACTTTGCACGGACTTCGAGAGAAGCCGGGTCTTGACTCGCATTGAAACTTGATGGCCGCGCCGCCATGATGGTTCTTCCCTCGACTGTTCTTGCTGAAAGGTTACCAAGTTTACCTTTCATATTGCCAATTACATTACCCGATAGTATAGCCATTGTAAGTACTCCTTTAGATATTATTAATTACGGTGTCAATTTTAGTTAAGGATATAATGCGAATCACTGTACATTTCTGCGAGTAACCAACTATGACCGTAGTTAATGATTAGCGCTGATTGATGAAAAGCCGATGGCTTGACAGATACTTGTTATATACTTGTTGCGGACTGGTTGAAATCTCGCAATAATTCTTCCAGGCGAAGCGTTTTTCTAGATCGCTTTCGAAAAATAATTGAGTTAATTGTTCCGAATGCAAGGTGATACTTATGTGAGAGAAGAAAGATGGATTCAATTTGTGAATGTGTTTTTCTTAATTGTTTGAAGGCAGAATTTATAATGTGATTGCGCACTGCAATTTCATCTATGAAGCCAAGATCATAGAGGACTTTAAGATTAGGATCTGAAAGAAGATCATCAATATTTAGTAGGTGATTTTTCATTACATCAATATTCTTTCCTCTATAAAAATATGTTTAACTAAAGGGCTTCACAATGCGCAATGTTTATGATTTGTTTTCGTTTGTTTTCAGAAAAACGAAATAATCATGTGAAATGGTATTAATTACAAATACGAGTTTATGACCTCCTCTAGTGTTTTCCCCCTTAACAAATCTTTCCTAATGGAGCTAGCCCCGTTATTCAACGGGGTAAATTCCGTGTGTGCCGGAATCGGCGACACGAAGCGAGCGACTAAAACATGAAAGCGAATGGAGGTGTGTGGGAATCCACGACCGGAATGAGCGATGATGAGGCGAGTGCCGAAGGCACATTTAATTTGTGCCGAGTTTATATAAGGCAACATTATGCTGATATGACAGAATTTCAAAGACGCATTTGTTGGGACTGCCCAAAGCCATTAGCATAATGTTTCTTATGTAATACTGGCTGTCAAATGTTGACCCGTGAAATATCAATAGCACTTTCCTTCTAAAAAAGATTTCACGGGGCAAGTTGGGCTGAGACCCTCACACAAGATTGCTTACCAATATAAAATCTTTTTCAACAGGAATGATTTCTTTACTCGCACAATTCTACAGTGATATTCAAATGCAGAATGATGAATGTAGAATGTAAAATTTTTCTCATTTATTAAAACGTATTGGAGTAGTAATTATGAAACTCACTGAGAATTTTTGTCTTGAGGAATTTATTGTTAGTCAGGTTGCGGAAAGACATGGTTACAAAAATGAGCCGAATGAGAAGCAAATCGAGAATTTGAAATTGCTCTGTGTTAATGTTCTTCAACCGCTCCGGGAAATTATTACCGTTCCGATTTTTATTAACTCAGGTTTTCGTTCTTTCGATGTCAATGCAGTCGTTGGTGGGAAATTCAATTCTCAACATCTCGACGGGAAAGCTGCTGACTTTATTGTTCCGTCAATGAATTTGGTTGTCGTGTTTAACATCATCTTGCAGAAATTATCCTTCGATCAACTGATTTATGAATTCGGGAAATGGATTCATATTTCTTGGAATGGTGAGAAGAATCGAATGGATGTGATGATTTCGAAGAAAGTCTGTGGAAAAACAGTGTATGAAAGCGTGAAAGGTGAAACGTTAGATCCCGCAATTAATGCGGGACAAGCTGTGAGAAGATTTTAATGAGTGAAAATATTTATGTATGGATTATTGGCGGGTTTTTGAATTTAAGATCCTTCACCCGACAAGTCGGGTTCAGGATGACGAGACTATTTATTTAGAGGTTGTGATTATGAGTGAAAATACATTTATCTGGATTATTAGTGGATTGGTTAGTCTCGTCAATTTTTTGTTTTGGTCCAGGATTAAAAGAATTGAGAAAGATGTTGATGAAACGAAAAAGAAATCGTCATCGATTGAGAAAAATTATTTGTCCAGGTTTGAAGAGTTGTATAATAAGTTGAGTGAAGTTGAGAAGAATATTATTCGTGAGATTTACAATGTAAAGCTTTCAACTGTCAGTAATCAGTTCTCAGATAAAAATGAATAATGGATTCCGGCTAAAGACATGCCGGAATGACAAATGAATGAGGAGGATGAAATGGGAGTGCTAGATTTTTTAAGCGGTATCGTAAAACCTATAACAGACTTGATTGATAATCTATCAACATCTGATGAGGAACGCGGGAAACTCCAGAATGAGCTGACGAAGATTGAGAATGAGTTTTTAGGTAAAACTTTGGAATATGAATCGAAGTTATTGGAATCTCAATCCCGGGTTGTTGAAGCGGAAGCAAAAGGACAAAGCTGGCTGCAGAGGAATTGGAGACCAATTACGATGCTTACTTTTTTGATTCTTGTTGTTTGTGATTCTTTTGGTTGGCTAGCTTTCCGTCTAAGTAATGAAGCTTGGACTTTATTGCAAATCGGTTTAGGTGGATATGTTGTAGTAAGAACCGGTGAAAAGATTGTTGAGAAGATTAGAAAATAATAAAACGGAACGGTTTCAAACCGTTCCCTACCTAAATAAATCCAAATATTTTTCAAATGTATAAATTCGATTTCGTTTCATACCGGTTGTCTCTTTGAGAATTTCCAAATCAACAAAATCTGTTATTAAGGCATTCGCTGTAGGTTTTGTTACTTTCAATTCATCAATCACATCTTGCAGAGTAATAACAGGCTGTGAGTATAAATAATTTACAAATCTTTTTGCCAAAGGAATTTTTTTATTCAACTTAAGAATTTTTCTCTCCTCAATTTCAGTCTTAAGAAGAAGTACTTTCTTAAACGTTTCTACTGAATTATTCGATGTTTCTATAACAGAAATCAAGAAAAACTTGATCCATTGTTCAAGTTGATTTTTTGAATGAGTGTTGCTCAAATTATCATAGTAGAGTTGTCTGTTTTTTTCGAAAAAATCCGAAAGATATAATGTTGGTTTTGATAGTAATCCATTGCTTACGAGATACAGAGTAATAAGTAATCTTCCTATCCTTCCGTTTCCATCCAGGAATGGGTGAATGGTTTCGAACTGATAATGAATTAGCGCAACTCTAATTAGATGAGGAACTTTTATTTGTGAATTGTTAATGAATTTTTCCAGATCCGAAAGAAGATCATTTAGTTCCGTGTGATGAGGCGGAACAAAGAAAGCATCTTGAATAGTTGCACCGCCAATCCAATTTTGACTTTCACGAAATTCACCAGGACGTTTATGATGACCGCGAACGCTTGTCAATAATATTTTGTGAACGTGTTTTATCAGTCGTGTTGATATAGGAAGTTTATTCAATTTGTCCATTGCATCATTCATTGCTTTAACATAGTTCTGAACTTCTTCCCAATCATTCTTTTTCTCAGGCTCGATATCCCTTTCTTGTAATGCAGCTTCTTCTATGTTAGTACGGGTGCCTTCAATTTTGTTCGAGTTCACTGCTTCTTTAAGAATATGCATCTTAATAAAAAGATCAACATCTGGGACAATTGTGGAAAAAGCGTTTAACTCTCCGAGTTTTAAATTTGCTTCTTCCAATAGTTGATTGATCTGCGGATTACTAATAATCCATTCGATGTTAATTTTAGATGGACTGAAACTTTTATAATTGTATTGCTGAATCCAGCGACCGGCTTTGAATTCTTTGATATCCATACACAAATCCTTTTTGATACATTTATAATTTAACTAAAGTTTAGCTATAGTTAAAGTAAAATCGTTTCCTTTAACTAAGGGAATTCCTTAGTTAAAGAAGATTTTCCCAATGAATTGATTTTTAGGTAGGTTCGAGCCATTTACCTAGGATTAGAATCAAAAGATTAATGTAACGATTGCCCTCTTTGTCGATATGAAGTGAGGGTAGTAATCCTTCCCTACTTGTGGTCTTTCAAACCATCAAGAAGATTCTTGAGAATATTGGAATTATGCTGAATCATCTTGTCTCTTTCGTAAATTAAACTAGTACCAATCATCATATCGGAAATAAATTTTGAATTACTTCCGATTTTAATTTCTTCTTCCAGCATATTTATGAGATATTCGAGTGTTGCCGGTCTGGCGATTTGAGAAATATCTCGACCTAAGAGAGTCGCGCCAGTTAACTCAAAATCAAATTGATCAGTGATTAAATCTTCATGTTCTGATTGTAAACGATCCATATTACCGGCTTCGATGTAATTCTTGAAAATGTATGAAATATCGATCGCGTCTCTTGAACGAGAAGGATATCCGTCTTTCCAGGAAATTAATTTCATCAATACTAATCCTCTTGTAGAAGCAATTTTAATATCAAGAGGAGGATTGGTTTGAATAAGTACTAATTCCGAATCAAGATAGCATTCCTCGAAACCGACAACGCTCATTTCCTTTTCTTCTTTATCCGGCCATTTGATTGTTGTTGAATTGATTGAGATTTCCCCGAAAGGAATTATATCAATACTTGGAACAGATTTGTAAGTGAATCTATGAATAACCTTCGAAGGCGAAAAATTATTTTCTTGAAGTGCATTTGTGAGCTTTGAATAATCTTTCCAATTTCTAACCCGTACACTGAAATCAATATCGTTTGTTCCCCGCTGTATTTTGATGCCATGTACAAGGTTGAAAATTATATCTCTTGCAGTAGCCCCGATTACGAAGAAATCCATTTTAAGAGTATCAGTAATCTTTGATACCAATGTTAAAACTTCCAAAGTAAACGGATCAATTTTAGTTGAGATATCCAGCAAGTTCCCTCTCATAAATTATGTTAGCAGTTTCGATATTTCTCGGATCACCCGTAGTTATCAAATCCGTATAGACAAGAATAGCGGGGACAATGTTTTTTGTTTCATTATCATCTGCAAAATTCCAAAACTTTTTTACAATCTCAACATTTCCATTTGGATTTTTCTTTAGGCGATTTCTTAAAACGAACTCCCCTATTTTATCTCCAATATAAATAGTATGGATTAAAGGGCGTAAGTAATTTGTTATTTGAGCAGCAGCGGTTTCACCGCCAAGCAATGCGCCAAAATATTTGAAGTCAGTAGTTTTAACAAATTCAGGATTCTCAGTTATATATTTACCGGCAAAGTATTTTGGTTTTATTTTTACAGGGTAACCGAGAATCCATTCTTTCAATAACTCTTTTTTATTTGTGAGTTTTTTGCCTTGAGTTTCATCGTTGATTAGGAATCCATATTTCTCTAATAACTTCATGGTTGTATGTACGGTTCCGAGTGCAACGTTTGCCATTTCTGCTATCTCACGATAAGGGTTTCTCTCCAATTTTGGATTACACAATAAAGCAAAAATAATCTGCAAACCGGCAGGTTGAAAGATGCTGGCATCTTTAACAGCAATATTATTATTAACTGTTCGTTTCGTCTCAACATTTCGGGTTATCTTTTGTCCTTTTATATTTATGTATAGCGGAGGAACATTAATGTAAGCATTTCCGGCAGCGTCAATAAAATTTATATCAAGATTTTTTAGGAGTTCAGTTATATCATTAGTTGCAATCTGCGTAATTAGAAGAGGGATGCTCTCCAAACCTTTAAGACGATTTTTTATTATTCCCAATTTAGTTTTATTTACAGCAGGGACTACTTCGATCGTAAATTTGAGGTTGTATTCCTTCTCTCTTAAAACAAGTTCTACTTTTTCATCGGTAATGTAGGTTGTGAACCTAAACCCGGTTTCTTCTTCTAAGTGAGTCACCGCATTAGTGATTATATCTTTTTCAGCGTCATTCATTGCGAAATAGCTTGTTCATTTGCAGTAAAAATACTTGATTACTGAACAAGATGCAAGAAAAACGTTTTATTAGGAGTTTTTTGTTCAATATTTTAGGTAAATCATAATTACTGAACAATGTATACTAAAAATGGAGTTAGATTAAGGAAAAACTCTGAAAAGATGTAGTAAGGATAGTAGGAAGCGTACCCGAAATCGGGTGATAAAAGTTATTAAAAAGCGATTGCATTATAAAGCCAATCTTTATTTTTTAGAACAACACCACAAACTTCCAAGGGTGATTTACCATTCTTGAACTTATGACTTCCTCTGCAATCAGTATAGGGTTTGAACCTAAGATAGTTCTTATAAAGGTTCAGATAGTTCTCCGCGTAAATTAATTTCTGGAATGATTCTATTGTCTTAAATCTTCTCATTAACTGTCGGTTAATATTTTCGGCAACATTATTTGTCTTCTTAATCAAAGGATGTTTTTGATGTGTAAGCAATTTTTCTAAACTGCGATCGAAGAAGTCAATGAGTTTTGGATACTTGTCTTTGTAAATCCTTAATTCACCAAGAATCTTTGTCGATTGTTTTTTATCTGACGAGTAAAACATTGCTCTGCTTAATCCCATTATATTTTCTGCTTCTTCATATTTGACTTTTTTCTCTAGGCAATCAGCTTTTTTGTTTTTAAGAGCATTCTCATAAGATCTTCTTTTCTGTTTCAATTCAATGATTCTATCAACGATATCCAAGGCATGCTTCAGGCATTGTTGATGCGGTACGTCCTTGCCAAATACTTTTTCTGTTGATTTTTCAAGCATCTCGTCGAGGTCGGTCGTTATTCCTTTGATTGGATATCTTAAGTGTTCTTTGATAAACCGCATAAACTCATCAATGCCATGCTGCTCTACTTCTTTGAATATTTCTGTGTGAATAAAATCTCCGCTTGAATCGGTTGCCGTCAAGATCAGTTTCTTCTTTCCACCAACGCTAAAATATTTATCATCTACCGTTAAACATCCTTCCCAACACGGGTGATACTCCTCTTTTATTTTTATGTCTCCCTTCGATAACCGGGCTATTTCATTTACCAGTCGGCATATCGTATTCTTGCTTAGATTTAGACGGTACTGCTCTTTGATTCTTTTGCTTATGACTCGATAGCTCATTCTCTCTTCTAAATGCATCCGAACTAACTCTATCTTAAATTTCATCGTGTAGCGTTCTTTATTTTTCTTTTTTACAAATCGCTTTTGACATTCTTTACATTTGTATCGCTGTACGGCTTTTTTACTTTTTCTTTCTAAACTATAATCAACTTTTTGACGATTTCCATTTTTTACTGTGCTTAACGAGCCACATTGTGGGCATCTCATTCTGCGTACCTTCAAGGGATATTCTCTTTTAACGATTGCGCAAAATCGTTATTTCTGATATCTCCTTTTCTTCCTTTGACTTACGGCTGTTTTATCACCCGTTTCTAGGTACGCTTAGGGATAGTATTGATATCATAACATTCGTAAAGAATCTCTATTTAATATTTTTTTCTAAGTATCAGTTGTTTCTCTATTTATAATTTTGAGATTCCTGAACTGAAAATAGTAGAAGTAATAAAATCCTTAATCGCTGAATATACATAAAGAATTATTTTGGATACCTCAGAATGGTATTGATATCCAATATACACCCCGATAAAAAAGATAAATAATTTTTTCATTTTATCCTCCAGATTCAATCTTTTAAAAATTTCGTGAATTAGAAGAATTAGAGACAGAATAATATTCATTAACTTTTTCTTTGGTAATGAAACCATTATAAGCTAACTGCTCAAGTATTTTTCGGAGTAAAAAAGTTAAAATACCAGACGAGCCAATATTTACTTTTGTCTCTGCCAGTAACGAAAAACTATATTTCCCAATTACACCGGTAATCCCGATATGTTTGCCGTTGTTTGAGGTACCAGTTTTTACAGCTATTTCCCAACTGTCAAGTAAAGAACTTTCTTTCAATTCTTTTGCTGTCCCGTTTAAAACGACATTCTTTAAACATTCTTTAAGAATATATATTGTTTCATTTTTTAGAAGATTACTACTAATATTATTTCCTTCAAGACTGAACTGTTCATTGCCATTGTTAGCTACCGCTTCTGTAAATAAAAAAGGTTCTTTCATTCTGCTTTCATTTACGAATAGTGAATGGAAAAAGCTTAGTAGATTTATCTCGCTGGTTCCTTGTGTACCCAATGGCAAACTTTCATAGGGTTTCCAATGAATATCAAAATTTGATGCAAGTTCACATATCTTTGAAGGTGTAGTGATTTTATTTGCAGCATATAATGCAGGAGCATTTAGTGAAAGTGTAATGGCAATTTCTAAAGAGACTGTCTTAGTCTTATAATTATCTTTAATTACTTTCCCGGAGGAATATTTATATGCAGTCGGCAACGGATAGTCTAAAATATCTTTAACGGAGTATCCCCTATTTACTAATTCTTCAATTGCTGCGGCATAGCAAATAACTTTTGCTCTGCTTGCGGGCATAATATTGGGTGAGTTTGCTAAATCTAAATATCCCTTAAACGATTTTGGATATTTCACATTATAGATAAGTTCTTGATTAGGATTAAACATCAGAAAAGTAATATTGTTTACTTTTCTGGCGGCAGCGAAATCATTTATCTGTTTATAAATTAGATCGTTTCCCAACTTGTCTAGAGTAGTTTTGATTTTTAACCCGGATGCAAAATAATTTTTAGCCAGTTCATTATTCTCCAAAATTTTTTCTGTAACGTTATCAATAAATGTCGAATAGCTTTGCGGTTCTGCAAAACTTCTTTTTAATTCCGACCCCCGGAGAATATCTTCATAATCAGGATCATCTTTAGTAAGACTACCGGCATCGATTAAACGGCTAACTCTTGATTGGTACTTACTATAAAGTTTTTCTAATGTTGAAGGTTTTTTATTAAGCATGGCAATTAGCATAATGCCTTCCGAACGTGTGAGTGAAGATGCCGGTTTGCCAAACCAGTAACGGGCACCGGCATCTAATCCCTTAAGATTCCTTGTATGGAAGTAAGCAGTATTATTAATATATCCTTCGAGTATATCTCTTTTATCCATTGTCATCGAAAGCTTTATAGAGCCTACTATTTCAACCCATTTTCGAAGAATAGTCCGTTCTTTCCAATTAATAAAATCGCGCCAAAATTGCTGAGTAATACTAGAGCCACCAACCTCTCCAAATGAAAATATTCCATGTAATATTCCGTTAATGGATACACCTGCATTATCCCAAAATGATTTATCTTCAAAGAATACAAGATCGTTGATTACATAAGCAGGCACATCTTCCAGCTTCAAGTAAATAATATCGCCATATGAATCAACACTAAGTTCATTATCATACCTATCGAGATATATCGTCTTTGAGGGTGATTTCCTAGCATAAAAGTCTCTTTTAATATCTGATAAACCCGGTAAAGAAAACCAGGTAGATATGAATAATATGATAAGAGAAGAGAACAGTATTATTAGTATCTTTTTTAGCATTGCTCACTCCGTTTAATTCGAATAGAATGAATTAGCTAACTGTGCTTGATTTAAAAGTTGTTCAGCCGCTGTAGTTATAACACGTCTTGTGAAAAATTTGTATAACCCAGCAAGTCTTTCACTTTCTGACTTATCAATTGTAGCATTTACGATTTTTTCCAGAGCAGCTATTGTACCTTTCCTATCAGCGGCAAAAGTCTCATTCCAAAACTTTTCATTTATATATTTTTCCTCTTTGAACCCAAGCAATCTGCCTGTCACCGGAGGGTTAATAGATGTCCCCGAATTAGTAAGTGACAAAATATTGTTTGGTAGTTTTAATTGAATAGTCAATTTCTCTTTTTTCTTAAATACAGTTAAGACATTAGAAGCAAGAAACGATTTAACGGCAAGATATGCCAATTCACTCCGGGATATTTCTTTTCCACGTATAATTTTTGCCGGGAAAGCATCGGCTACTGTTCTGCATCTTTTTTGAAACACCTCTCTGTTTAACGTTTCAATTTTTTCTTCACCCTCAATAAGATATTGCAAAGCAGGTACCTGATCTAAGTGGTTAATTATCGCAAATAAATCCATTACAATTTTATTTTCTGTATTAGATTTAATATTGACAAACGCCTCATCAACATGTAAATAATTGATAATATTTTTATCAAGCCCCTTTTTAATAAGCTCATCGGGCATATATGAGAGCAATATCAAATTATCGAGCACTTGTTGGGAGTTAATACTAAAATCAAATTTCAGCTTTTCCCCGAGTTTGTATTTTAAGTATTCATTAATAAGTTCGAATTGTAATTCCCTTATTTGCTCCTCGAGTTTATTTGTTCTTGTACTTAAATCGCTTTCATGGATTGCGATTTCGAGCAATGAATCTAATAATTTCGAGTTGTAATTAAATTCGCCGGAACTTTCGTCAGAAGTGCCGGAATATTTTGATAGCAGCTGGTTAATTTTCAGCGAAATCTCTGAAATCAATTCGTATTTTATTTCATTGCTAAGAAGCTCGCTTATCTTGTTAAAGAGATTATCAATATTTCTTCTTTTAAAGATTTTCAAAAAGCTTTTATTGCAATTAGCAAACTCTGAAAGAAGTTTCTTAGCATTGATACATTGTATTGATTTTTCCGTATTCTTCTTGATATTTTCAAAATGTTTTAAATAATCATTCAATACATCGGATATGTTAGTTAAGCCAAGAAAATTAATTGCTGCTTCGAGTTTAGTAAAGTTCTTTTGAAACCCCTCCAGAAAATTAAAAACGATTGTTTCAACCGTTATCCTGTACTTTTCTGATAAGTCGTGATGATTTTTAAAATATTGCCAGTCATCAATATTGAATGAGAATTGCTTTGTTATCACGTTCAAAATTGCATTCAACTGAAAATTTATTTGATTTTTATAATGAGCAATCTCGGCCGCTTTAAGATGTGGACTGCCCTCTTCGAATCTTTTTTGAAGCCTGTTGTAAGTATAGTTTATTAGTGAATTGTTAAAATCACCGATCGAGATTTCGGTTTGTGCATGTAGTACAACATTAAACTCGGATTCATCTTTTTGTTTGAAGGACGGTGTGTTGATATAGATAGCCATAAATCGGTCCAGTTGCGCCGACTCAAGCACAGACCATAATTTAGATACCGAATCAATATTTTTACAAATAAAGTTGATAACATTCTTTGTACTGATAACCGAATGCAAATCGTAAATTCTACGACTCATTTTTGCCGGGTTCACGGCTGGATTAATGATATGAACTAAATTTTTTCTGATATGCGCTTGCGATGCCAGATCCTCATACAGCGGGATGAAAATTGCGTTAGAGCTTCCACCCCCCGCACTTATAGCAGCGTTGATGGTTGTTGCTGTTCGCCCGAATTCTTTAATTGAGTTTCTCACCGGACCATTTTTAAAGGAATCGTTTGCGTGCACTTCTATCAAACCGGAACCGGCTTTACTGCCATTAAAAAGTAAATCAGGGTTCGTCTTACTTGGGTCAACTCCGTTCAACTCGAAGAAAATTGGTTTTATCTCGGAATCCTTTATACTATCCAGAACCTGTATGCTTGTATCTAAAGCAATTTTTGAAATTCCTTTCGGGAACTTCTCATAATTTTCTGCAGGATAAGAACCAATTAATAAATCTTTAACAGTATCTTGATTTTTCATTTTATTCTCCGTTCGAATCTTTTATGAAAGTACAGTTAACTTCTTTGTCGATTTCCAAATTAATTCCACTTAGGTGATCTAATTTGATTCTTAAATCCGAATCAAAAGAGGGACCTATTTTAAATTTCCTTGTTAGGGGTTTTAGCAGGTTGATACTTGTAATTCTATCTGTTTCACTAACTATGTTGAGATTTTTAGGAATACCGGTTAAACTTCGCTTAAACTTATTAGTTTGTATGAAGAAAAATACCGTAAGAAAAAAGAAGATTGCGCTTGTCAAAACGAAGCACACAAATATTATATTTCTATAACCAACAGGGAAACTATTTACAAAACCTTCAGCGAATAATTCAGCTTTTGATAAAGTATCACCAGTAGCAATTATATTTTTATTAAGATTGTTCTTGAGCAACAATAATGATTGGTTAACTTGATCTTTGTCAAAATCGAAATCCCCGTAGAACTCGACGATTACATTTTTACCAGCGGAACGCAGGGAATCCGCTAATTCTTTAGCTTTGTAAATAGCAGCAATTATTTCCGTATTGGAATCATAAGATATCATGCTATCAGGATTAACAAATGCCTTCACTTTACTAAAATCGAATACCCTTACACTGTCTCCATAGGTAATTACATAATCTCCATCAACCTGTGCTTCAATTATTCGCTTTTTTATAAATTTTTTATATTGAAGAAATCGAAGGTCAGAAATAGAAATATCCAATACACATATTTTAGTTGGTGAATCTTTAATAACTTTAACATTTTTAGGCGTTGAACAAAAAACTGCCGGGGTAAGCAATAGCAAAACAGTCAAAGTATTCAATGTAAACGAAGATGAATTAGCAACATGTTTTGCGCCGAAACTGTTCTTCATCGTTTCAAGAGATTCTTTCTCCTGTTGCAAATGATTTTTGCTTTCTTCTTCTTTTTCCTTTTGTTTTTTTCTAAATAAATTGGTTAATATAAACCCGCTAATAATTAGGAAGAGTACAAGCAAAACCGGCAGAAATAGTGTTCCGGCACCGGGATGATAATCTTCGTTAATTGTAGTCGGTACTTTAGTGCTGTTTATCTGCGGCGATTTTGTAAATGAAACCTCTTTTTGAACAGTATTTAGTATGTTTTCTTTATTACCGTAAAAAATTAATTTCATATTATCCGTTTTTGCAAACTGATCTATAACCTTGTAAAAATCATCAACGGTTACTGAAGAATTTGTAATTCTGGATGCTTGATTCAACATCAAAATTGCTTTGTCAAAAAATGCGTTGTAGTCATTTAAGGACAACATCTCCAGCAGATTTACTTTATTAACACCGGCTGTAAGCAAAATGTTATGATTAGAACCGCTGAAATCTCGGGTTAAACGTTCATAAAAGCTGCTGTTATCTTTCAGAATTTCTTCCAAAAGTAATTTGGGACTTGTAATTACCACCACGGTAGTTACTTCGCCTGAATTATTTTGGGCTGTTACCGGGAAGAAAACAGAACAGATCAAAAAACAAAGTAAGATTATTGATTTCATATTTACCTCCTTAACTATTTGATGAATCTTTCTTTAAGTAATTGTAAAATTTTAGTATTGAACAACACAATCAACTTATAGGCCGAAATCATGAATGTACTGGTTAGCCAGAACAATGGAGTATTTATCATCATTCGTTCTGTTAAGTTGAATCATGTAAAATGATTATTAAAGAGATTGTGGAAGCTGGTATTATTTCTTTCTGTGAAGCTAATTCATAGAGAAAGATAAGATCGGGATTAATCTCCAATTCAATCGCACTTGGCTTTTATCTATAATGTTGTGATATAGGAAAAGTCTATTTCTTTTATAAAGATACTTTGCAAATGCAATGACCCGAGGTAGTATCCGAGAAGGTAGGTGCGGCTGTAACCGCACCTAACAATAATTTGTTTTGCGAAATGATTAAATAAATTACATGTAATGGTGTTGTGAAGTAAACTCAGGTTTAATATTTACCATTGGATAAAAGTTATTTTTTGATAATGTATTTAAGCGCAGTTTCTTTTGACCTATTGTTTTTGTGTGTCTTGTTCGTTTGAAAATATCAAGGTTATTTCTGGATTGTTCTAAATATTCTCTAGATAAGTTTAGATTTTCTGATCCTCGCACACACATCTCAATATCATACTTTGCCGATTCCAACATCTGTTCTGTAACAATTAAATATTCTGCAAGTGTATTTTCCAATCGAGCATTATGTCCATAATTCACAATTAAACCTTTTAATAAATTGAAATCATTTTTATATCCTTTTAATCTTAGATTTACAGATAAAAATTTCGGAAGCTTTCTTGCAATTGACTCGTATTGTGAAAAGGTCGCTTCAATCATCCTTACATCATCATTCATAAAATTATAATTATATGTAAGACTATCATCGTTTTGATTTAATAGTAATCCTTTTGAGTCAGTCAGTTTTATATAAGGACTACCGTTTTGTAATCTAAGACTACCTAGGATATGAGAATCATACTGATAAAGATTTGTTCTTTCAATAAAATCAATATTCTCTTTTAACTCATCCAAAGTGACAATTGGGTCGAACATTATAAATCCAGGTTCGATTTTGAATCCGAGGGTTGTTAATATTCTTAGTGCGTTCTCATTTTCGTTAACTGTAACACCTTTGCAATATCGCTTTAACTGATTGCTACTGCCGGATTCAATACCAACGAATATACTTTCCACTCCAACGTCTTTCAGCATTTTGAAAGCTTCTAATCGGATTTTGTTTTTTTCAATCTCACCTTCTGAAAATATTGTATCTACACGGCAAGATATATGGTTAATTTTTATCCTTTGAGGTAACTTTTTATTTAACTGAATAATCCCATTGGAAAATTTCATAACCCTTTCCATAGTGCTTTTGAAAGGATCATTACTTCCAACCTTTCTAACAGGACCAAAGAATTCCGAATCTTTTATATCAAATATTCGTACTCCTTGCAGTGCATATGATTCGATGTTTTTTAAAACAGTCTCTATCGGGAAAGGTCTCCATTTCCAATCGGTTTTTATACCATTCGAAGGCATTCCAAATTGATTTTTTATCCCGCAAAAAGTACAACTTCCCCATGGACACCCGCGACTTGTTTCAATAGCGTGATAACCATACTCTTCATCATATACTTCATTGGCTGAAAGGATCGGGATTGAAGGATATGCTTCAAGATTAACTCGTGCAAATTCTTTCATAATAATTTTTCCATTTAGCTTTACTGCAACATTTGGAATATTCGAATAGAGCATTACATTTTGAAAATCCCTTAAATTTCCTGTAGCGACATTAACAATACTAACTAACGCTTCTTCTCCTTCACCAATAACCGCAACCGAGTTTTTAAAGCAAGCGTCGTTCAATATTCGATTATAATTGAATGTTACCTCACAATTACCAATAACAAACAGTATGTCTTTGCAAAAGGATAATTGACCGATTATGACCTTTGCAATTTTCTCCGTTGACCATTTTATTGATAGCCCAACTATTATTGGTCCTTCACTAACATAGCTTAGAATATTTTCAACAGTTTCGTTAATAGTTTGGACTAAGCTGTCCTTAACATTGTTGATAATGCTATTGGATTTAAATATTTTTTGCATATCAATCTTTATTACACTCGTCTCAGGAAGTCTATTGCTTAAATATCCAGCTAAGGTATTAATTGCTAACGGAGCTTGATATCGTTCGAGATAATCAGGTGAAACTAAATTAACAAGAACAACAGTTGGCGACCTTACAATTGAATTATTCATTTTAGCCTCCTACAATTATTGAGTCTGTTCCAGTTGATTATGTAATGAATCATTTTTCAGGATTGCAACCGGGGCGCTGAATGTCCCCTAACGATCTTCGTTTGAAGAACCAGTCATACATTATTTGAAAGAACTGATACAATAGATTCAACCGTAATACCACATGTAAATAATTGGTTTTTAATTGTAATTTTCAGCGTATCCTTCTTGAGTGTTTACTTTATGAACGATTGATATATTGTGAAGAGTATAAAAACTGATCTTTAGGATTTTAGATTGGTAAAAAATGTAGGTGTATTTATTATACTTTTATTGCGGGGAAAAAATTAATTCAATTAATACAAAAGGTGGGGCTTATCATTATCCATATTATATTTAGATAAACTTTGCAACACCGTGTGTTTTACCTTTTTTTATAATTAAATACTTCTCCTTTATGAGAATAAATTCAGCAGTATTTTGTTTATAATCCGATACTTTTACTGTATTAATGCTAATTCCGTTACCATTAATTAAACGTCTGGATTCACCTTTAGTAATTCCGAATATTTTGTGTACGATATAATCAATATTGGAAGTTTTATACTCGTCTTTTTTAAAGACAAATGTTGGCAGTCCGTGAAAAATATCATGTAAAATCGTTTCGTCTATAGTTTCATAATCAGTTAATGAGGAATGACCGAATAAAAGATTTGAAGCTTTTTCAACCTGGTTGGAAATATCATCCGAATGTACAACCGTCGTTAAATATTTTGCCAACACTCTTTTCAATTTATTTGGATTATTTACATTTTCATGTTCCAACTGTTCTATTTCCCCTTTTGATAATAAAGTAAATATCCTTAGAAGACTTCCAATTTGGACATCATCAACGTTTAACCAAAATTGATAAAATTTATAAGGACCTGTCAAATTCGCATCAAGCCAAATATTTCCTTCTTCAGATTTACCAAATTTGCCGCCATCAGATTTTAAAAGTAGTGGCGTCGTTAAAGCAAAACTTTCAATATTATCTTTGCGTCTTAACAATTCAACTCCTCCAGTAATATTACCCCATTGGTCGCTTCCACCCATCTGAAGTTTACAATTTTTATTATTATAGAGCCAATAAAAATCATAGGCCTGGAAAAGTTGATAAACGAATTCGTTAAATGATAAACCATTTTCTAATCTTGACTTAACACTATCTTTTGCCATCATATAATTAACTGAAAAATATCGTCCAACTTCATTTAAAAAATCGGCGAGTGACAAGTTACTTAGCCATCCGATATTATCTACTATTTCAGCGCTATTCTTGCCACATGAGAAGTCCAAGAATTTAGAGAATTGATTTCTCAAACAATTTATATTGTGCAAAATAATTTCTTCTGGAAGTATTTTCCGTTCGTTCACTTTACCCGCCGGATCACCAATTCTACCAGTAAATCCACCAAGCAAAACAATTGGTTTACGTCCTGAAAGCTGCAGGTGCTTTAATAACATTATTGCACATAAATTACCTACATGCAACGATGGAGCCGTTGGATCAAAACCTACGTACCCCGAAAATGTATCGATACTTTCAAAATTTGATTCAGTAAATGGTGTAATATTTTTTATAAGACCACGCCATTCTAATTCCTGTAAAAAATTATATTTCATATTTCTTATCCTTTTGTTATCATCTGGTTAATAAATTGAATTTTCTGCCATACCGATTTAACATTCGATGGAATTTTTTGACAAACTTCTTCAAACAATCTAACCAATCCTTTATAATGATTTTCTATCATTTTAGTAGTATTGAGGGGAAATCCTTGAAAATCAATTTTTTTTTACAACATCTTCATCTTTACTTATGATCAGCCTTCGGTTCATTTCAGATTTATAGACTGTATATGGAACCGTATTGGGTTTTTATCATCAAAACGTTTGCCGCAAACCGTATATATTGAATAAACATTTCTACCGAAACAATTTTTATAATCATTATCAAAACTTGTTTCATCATATTTGCCTTCTCCATTAAACTTCCAGCCTAATTTTAATGATACTTTCCGCGTTCTATGGAAATATTCAACGTCTGTTGCCTCAAACCTTGAATATTCATTTGAAAAATTTGAACTAAGTATTTTATCGAGCAACAATTGATAGTTACTGTCTGTTGATATTTCTGATGCTAAATAAACATGATAATTTTCTATATCCATATTCCCGATAATATCTTCTACCGTTTTTCTATAATTTGCGGCAACTTTTTTTATATCTTTCTTACATAGATTATTTATTGACGCATGATTGTCTGCAATAAGATGGTGTATATGACAATCACCAATATTTTTTTGGATTTTAGCTGCAACTAATGGGAAAACCAAAAAATCGAACGGGACAGCTTGAGTTAATTCATCTAGTTTAGAAATACCGGTACCTAAGAAAATATTTTTTACTTCAGTATCATCCGGCATCATTTCAATTGAAGCAATTGAAGATTTTTTTTCAATTAGTGATTGCTGCATTATTATTGATTTTAACAATTCTCTTGTTGCTTTTTCAGTTAAACAATTTGAATAATCAATTTCCATTTCACACCTCACAAATGTTTATTGATGTAATAAAGGTGCAAATGGAATACCATCTAGTAATTATTTTATTTTGAGATGAAAATTAAGGGTAGGTATTATTGATTGTTCATTTTATTTACAATCTATGCAATTTAAAGAGTATAAAAATCAATCAGAGGAGAGTAATAGAATATTTTGTCAACCGATTGACTAGTATATATGCAGCTGTGTTTATCTCGCTAGAACTATTCAACTGATGAAAACTGAACCTAATTATGAAACGTTGTTTAGATTTATTCCCCTCATTATGGTAATTCGTCACCTGTGATAAGATCATCCGGTTTGTTAATAAATATTTATATAGTCGGTCATAATCACGTGCATTTATTTTTTTTATTTCCAGGCCAACAATGCCCGAATAGTCTAGTTCACATTTTCTTGAAGTAATTACTGAAATATTTTCTTCAAGCTTCCTAATGAAATTATTTCTTAATACTTTTATTTTTTCAAAGCCATTTTTAAAATCAAATCTTTTTAAGAATTCATCTATTACATAGCTTAAAGTTGCCACACCGGCAGCGTCTACTCCCGATTTGGAATGTTTATTAATACGATATTTATAACTAACGGCAAAGGGTGATGGTGCTAATGCAATAAGTTTTTCCTTAATTGTAAGGTTTTTACAAATCGTTACGCCGACAGGAGGACCATTTAACCATTTATCGGTACTGAATAAATAAAGATCGACATCAAGATTATTTATATATACCGGTATTTGGCCAACTGCTTGTGAACCATCTATTACGATTAATGCTTTTGGTGCTTTTGCCCGAATTACTGGAATAATATCGGATAAAGGCAATATAAGTCCATTGCTATATGCAACATGGCTTAGAAAAACAATATTAGTCCTAGTTGTCAATAGCTTATTAAAACCGTTGATAATTTCCGATTTAGATTTAGAAGGACTTATTTGTACTGTTGCAATATTTCCGGATACTGCTTGTAAAAAATTAATTGCTGTTGGAAATTCAAGATCCGTAGTTAGGATATGAGTTTTTCTTTCTAATACATTTAGTAGAAAAAGATTCTGCAATGCATTTATTGTACCGGTTGAAAATATTATGGAATCCTTAGAACATTTTAATAATTCAGCTACAGCTTTATAACTTTTATCACAGTAAAATTCTAATTTTTTTATTGACGAGATAGGCTGCAAAGGAAATGATCTTTGAAGATCAAAAAATAAATCTTCTTTATCCCTTATTCTCTTTGTAGGTTTACCTGAACAAGCCCAATTAAAATACATATGCTTTTTAATCATTCTGAACTTTCTTTTAATTTCTTAATCAGTTTACCCCTACTAATATCTAAAATCTTTGCGGCAGTGGTCTGATTTCCATAACAAATATTTTCTACAACATGTTTAATAGCAATTATTTCAATTTCTTTCAACGTTGGAAAGGGCTTTGAATCGAATATTTGCTTTACAATCTCGCTTGTAGTCAGTAATAAATTTTGAGAAAGTTTATCATATGTAATCTCATTCACATTTTTATTTAAAGCTAAGATCCGCTGTATTTCGTTTTCTAATTCACGAAGATTTCCAGGCCACTCATAAAGTTGAAGGGCAAAAAGAGAAGCTCGATCAAATACTGGTATTTTGCAATTAAACTGTTGTGAATATTTTTTTACGAAAAATGTTATTAATGGGATAATATCTGTTTTTCGCTCTTTCAAAGGCGGGACATAAATAGGGGCTACATTTAACCTATAAAATAAATCCTCACGAAATCTAGTTTTATCAGTTTCTTCTTTTAGATCTTTATTAGTGCCTGCAATTATTCTTACATTAACACTGGTTTCTATGTTAGCTCCAAGTTTATAAAATTTCCTTTCCTGTAATATTCTTAGAAGTTTGGCTTGAACGTCCAAACTAAGCTCGTTCACTTCATCGAGAAAGATAGTCCCTTTGTCCGCAAGTACAAAGTAACCATCGTGATCATTTGTTGCACCAGTAAAAGCTCCTTTTACATGTCCAAATAATTGACTTTCGGCTAATTCTTTAGAAATTGTTGAACAATTGATTGATATAATATTTTGGTTGTTCCTTGAGCTACTTTTGTGAATAAATTTAGCGATTACTTCTTTGCCTACTCCTGACCGGCCTTGAAGTAATACATTTATTTGCGGTTCTGCAAATTGAAATGCCATTTTAAAAATCTCTAAACTTTTTGGATCGCTACAAATTATCTGTTCTTCTGGATATTTCTCATTATAGAGTTTAATTTTTTCTTTTATTTCAGAATAATCTTTATCATCTTTTTTTATCAACTTATAATAATAATCATCATGTTTTAATAGAAATAATCGTAAATAATCATAAAGCATCTTTTCATTTTCTCTATTAAAATAATCTCTTTCCATCAAGCCGTCTGCCCTAAAGTATAAAAAGAGATTTTTTTTATATTCGTTAAAGTATGTTGAGGTAACCAATACTTGTGAAGTATTTCTTATTGTTGAAGGAGAATTTTTTATCCAATAAAGCAATTTAAGTGAAAGTGGTATGTCTGTGTTATTTTCATATTTATTTGACACTTTAAATTTGTCAAGTAATGAATCTATATCAAGGTTTTTATTATAATCCTCAGAATTAAAGATTGTTTCATCAACTATTTTAAGATGAATATCAATTATTATTAAATCGATTTTAACAGAAATTGTTGATATTGACGTACAAATATTACGGAATGAATATTCATTTTGTAACAAAGAATCTCCCACCTCTAAAATATTTAATTTACCATCACTTGACACATACTGTTCAAATTCATTAGTCAATGTTTCTTTTTTATTAAATTCCGTATTAAAAGCTCGCGCAATTGAATTTCTTATACGCTTTCTTTCATCAATAGTGTCATCAATGATTAATATATATCGGTCTAAAGTAAACTTAGATTTCATACTAAACCTCATTATAAATGAATCAAATGTTATTGCACAACTGGGATAAATACCTTAAAGACAGTCCAATTAGAATCGAGTGTTACTTCTAAATAGCCACGCTTATCTTTTTCAATCTTAGCAAATAATATTCTTGCTATCCTTAAGAGACTAAACCCCGAATGCCTTGCCAATCTATTGCTTAAAGAATTTTCAAGATAATTTTCAACCTCATATCCTTGTTTTTTTACTTCTAAAAACATTTTATTCATATTATTCATAATATCTTTATCAATACTACCAGTATTTTTTATCACAATAGCTGCATACTCAGCATTTATCTTCACAATATTCAATCTAATCTCAAATTCATCAACGCCATTATTAGATTCGTCATAAACATCAATGGCATTTATTATAATATTATATACCACAGTTTCAAGAGAATCTTCATTAATTTTTATCTGAATATTATCCCCGAACATAAAGCTGGTCTTGATTTTAGAATAATCCTTATAATAAGAATTTTTTCTAGTTGCTAATTCACAATCAATTAGGTGCGATAAATTCTTTATGAAATCCTCAATGTTTATTAGCGTACCATTATTTACATATTCAATAGACGCATAATCTTCTATCGTCATTATTTTATGGAACATATTAATCCTTTTTTGAATCCCCTTACTATGCTTAATAAACTGATCGCTGAATAGAACATCCTGTTTTTGTAATTTATCATAAATTTCATCGATCCAATTCTGAATAGGTCTAAAATAACGTCCTTCATATTGATGATTATTTCTCCAATTAAGTTCTTTTATTTTATTATTTAAAAATTTTCTTTCTTTATTCTCTTCGAGATATTTTTGTACTGTTAAATAGTAATCTATATTTAGTTGAAATTCTGATTCGATTAGCCTATGTATTTTTTCAATCTGTTCAATTGTAAAAGGAATTTCTTTTTCATTTAAATTTTTGTTCCCAATATTTAGACAAGCAACATAAATTAATTGATTCTCATTATTGTAAATAGGCCATTCGTATAATTGGGCTTCAGTTAAAAAACGATCTTCAAGTTTTATGGTTTCGTGGAAGACTTGTTCTTCAGTATATTTTCTCCAATTAATAGTGAATCTAAAATCTTTTTTTTCATAAACATTGAAACACAATCCTTTATCTCTATCTTTTTTCATCATATCCTTTGATTCAAGGTATCTGAGATCCCTTATAAGGATATAATCATTAGGCAAAGCAACATAATCTCCCAAATGATTAACCTGTTCAATATCAAAAAAATATCCAAACCCAACTAATTTATTTTGTGAATCGTAAAAAGCCTTTAGATAAAAGAAGCCCATGGGTTTTTCAAAATTCATCTTCAGATTATTCTGTAAATGTTTCTCGCGAACACTATCTAAATGACGAAAAACTTTTTGCTTAATTATCATGAGAATAATTCTGAAAACATATTCATCCGGTTTTTCAAGTAAATATTTTTCCAGTTCATTATATTTAGTTTTTTCGTTCGTCTTTAAATAAATTAAATTTTTTGACTCTTTCTCATGCAAATAATCTTCATACTCCTTTATAGTAATATGATTGATTTTTTTGCAAAGAAGATATATCAGCGTGAGAAATTTTATTTTATCGGGGGGGGCACTTTTAGTCAACCATTCAAACTGGTATGAATCAACATTATGATCACTTTTTATATCAACATGTAATCTGAAAT
>Ga0207951_100324_pt1 | contig 25898 bp, 26 predicted proteins | sample Subbio12Aug_8Bad_FD_184830 | JGI IMG/M metagenome (GOLD analysis project Ga0207951, IMG submission 184830) | Serpentinite rock and fluid subsurface biosphere microbial communities from McLaughlin Reserve, California, USA - CR12Aug_8Bad (SPAdes) | ecosystem: Environmental > Terrestrial > Deep... | reverse complement strand
GCGGCCCGAGCCGAAGGCGATGCCGCGCGCGTCGGGGCGCAGAACGCCGCCTTCCGCGAGGGCGAGGAAGGCGGCGGCCATTTCCCATTGCCGCGGATGGATGCGCGGCCGGCGCCCGAGCGCGCGGCGCACCACCAGGCGGAAGGCCGGGTCGGCCCAGTCCTCGGCGTCGCAGATTTTCTGCAGCGCCTCGCCATGGCGCCCGAGGCGGGCGAGCGCGCTCAGCAGGTCGTCATCGTCCATGGCGCCCCCCGCGCGGCGGCGGGACTATGGGCCACGCGCGCCTAGGGTCCAAGCCGGCGGGCATGCTATGTGGCCACCCCATGACCGACTTCCTCTTCGCGATCTCGAAGATCCTGTGGTTCCCGATGCGGCCGGGGCATTTCGCGCTGATCGTGGGCTTCCTCGGCCTGCTGCTGCTCTGGCGCGGGCGCCGGGGCGGGCGGTGGCTGGTGCTGGCGAGCCTTGGCTTCTTCCTGATGCTGGTGGCAACGCCGGTGAACCAATGGCTGCTGCTGCCGCTCGAGGACCGCTTCGCGCGCCCCGCCACGCCGCCCGCGCGGGTGGACGGGGTGATCGTGCTCGGCGGCGCGGTGGACCAGAACATCACCGAGGCGCGCGGCATCCCCTCGCTCAACGGAGCGGCGGAACGCATGACCGAAGGCGTGGTGCTCGCCAACCGCCACCCCGATGCGCGCATCATCTTCACCGGCGGGCAGGGCTCCTTCCTGCATGGCAGCGTGACGGAGGCCGATGTCGCGCGGCAGCTCTGGACCGCGATGGGCGTGCCGCCCTCGCGCGTGACCTACGAGGACCGGGCGCGCAACACGCACGAGAACGCCGTCTTCACCCACCGCCTGGTGCAGCCCCAGCCCGGCGAGGTGTGGCTGCTGGTGACCTCGGCCTCGCACATGCCGCGCTCGGTCGGCGTGTTCCGTGCCGCGGGCTGGACGGGCATCGTGCCCTGGCCGGTCAACTACCGCAGCGGCCACACCTGGCAGGTCTGGTACGACGCGCCCTTCCCCGAACGGCTCGGCCAGTTCGAATGGGCCTTCCGCGAATGGATCGGCCTCATTGCCTACCGCCTGATGGGGCGGACGGAGAGCGTGCTGCCGGCGCCGTAGCCGCGCCGCGCTCGATCGCGCGCCAGCGGGCGACGTTGCGGTTGTGCTCCTCGAGGGTGCGGCCGAAGGCGTGCCCGCCGGTGCCGTCGGCGACGAAGAAAAGATAGGCCGTCGTTTCGGGCCGGGTCGCGGCCAGGATCGCCGCGCGCCCGGGGCTCGCGATGGGCCCCGGCGGCAGGCCGCGCACGCGGTAGGTGTTGTAGGGATGGTCGCGTTCGAGGTCGGCGCGGCTGATCGGCCGGTCCATCGGCACGCCGCCGGTCGCGGCATAGGCGACGGTGGGGTCGGATTGCAGCGGCATCCCCCGCCGCAGGCGGTTGACGAAGACGCCCGCGACCAGGGCGCGTTCCTCCGCCTTGGCGGTCTCGCGCTCGACGATGGAGGCGAGGATCAGCGCCTCGCGCGGGGTCGCGAGCGGCAGCCCCAGGGCGCGGTTCGCCCAGGCCTCGGCCAGCGCGCGGTCCATCGCCGCATCGGCGCGGCGCACGATGGCCGCGCGGCTCTCGCCCCATTCGAAGGCGTAGGTCTCGGGCAGCAGGTCGCCTTCGGCGAAGTCCGGCAGGTCGCCGATCAGCCCTTCGGTGCGTTCGAGCAGCGCGCGGATCTGGTGCGCCGTCAGCCCCTCGGCGATGGTCAGGCGGCGCTGGACCGGGCGCGCCTCGCGCAGGATGTGCAACACGTCGGCGATCGAGGCCCGGGCGGGAAAGACGAATTCCGCGGCGCGCAGCGGGCCGCGCGCGCGGGTCAGCCGGGCGGCGATGCCGAAGGCGCGCGGGTCGGCCACCACGCCGCGCTCGGCCAGCACCTCGGCGATGCGCTCGGTGCCGCCGCGCGGCACGACAAGCTGGACCGGCTCGGCCAGCGGACCGGGGGCGCGGTAGGCGTGATCGGCGAACAGGACGCCCGCCCCCGCCGCCGCCAGCACGCCGAGCAGCAGCAGGAGCGCGAGCGCCGCCCCGCGCAGGCGCCGGCGCGGGGCCGCGGGGCCGCTCATGCGGCGGGCCGGCTCAGGGTGCCGCGCGGAACACGATCGAGGCGTTGGTGCCGCCGAACCCGAAGGAGTTCGACAGCGCGATCTCGATCTTCCGTTCCTGCGCGTGCAGGGCGACGCGGTCGATCACGCTCTCGCACGAGGGCTTCTCGAGGTTCAGCGTCGGCGGGGCGACCTTGTCGCGGATGGCGAGGATCGAGAAGATCCCCTCGACCGCGCCGGCCGCGCCGAGCAGGTGCCCGACCGCCGACTTGGTCGAGGACATGGCGAGGCCCCTGACGGAGTCGCCCCAGAGCCGCTCGACCGCCTCGAGTTCGAGGTCGTCGCCGAGCGGAGTGGAGGTGCCGTGGGCGTTGACGTACTGCACATCGGCCGGCGTGACCTTCGCGCTGGCCAGCGCCGCCTTCATGGCGCGGAAGGCGCCCTCGTGGCCCTCGGCCGGGGCGGTGATGTGGTAGGCGTCGCCCGACATGCCGTAGCCGATCACCTCGGCGTAGATCCTCGCGCCGCGCGCCTTCGCGTGCTCGTATTCCTCGAGCACCACGACGCCGGCGCCCTCGCCCATCACGAAGCCGTCGCGGCCCTCGTCCCAGGGGCGGGAGGCCGCCTGCGGCGTGTCGTTGAAGCCGGTGGACAGCGCGCGCGCGGCGCAGAAGCCGGCAACGCCGAGTTCGCAGACCGCCGCCTCGGCGCCGCCGGCGACCATCACGTCGGCATCGCCGAGCGCGATGAGGCGCGCCGCGTCGCCGAGCGCATGCACGCCGGTCGCGCAGGCGGTCACCACCGAGTGGTTCGGCCCCTTGAAGCCGTACCTGATCGAGACCTGGCCGGAGGCGAGGTTGATCAGCGCCGAGGGAATGAAGAAGGGCGAGATGCGCTTCGACTTGCCATGCACGGCAAGCTGCGCCGCCTCGTGGATGGTCTCGAGACCGCCGATGCCCGAGCCGATCATCACGCCGGTGCGGCAGCGCGCTTCCTCGTCCTCGGGGCGCCAGCCGGAATCCTCGACCGCTTCCTCGGCCGCGACCATCGCGAACTGGATGAAGCGGTCCATCTTCTTCTGGTCCTTGACCGGGATCCATTCGGAGATGTCGAGCCCGCCCCCGGCCTTCGTGCCGGCCGGCACCTGCCCGGCGATCCTGGCGGGCAGGGCGGCGGCGTCGAAGGACTGGATGCCGCTGATGCCGGATTCGGCGTTGAGCATGCGTTTCCAGACGTGCTCGACCCCAAGGCCGAGCGGGCACGCGATTCCCATGCCGGTGACGACGACGCGTCGCGGCGCAAACCCGTTCTGGAACACGCTCTACCCTCCCCGGACCCGACGCGTGGGCTTCAGCCGCCCTTCTGCTTCTCGATGTAGTCGATCGCGTCCTTCACGGTCGTGATCTTCTCGGCGGCGTCGTCGGGGATCTCGACGCTGAAGGCCTCCTCGAAGGCCATGACCAGTTCGACCGTGTCGAGGCTGTCCGCGCCGAGGTCGTCGATGAAGGACGCCTCCGGCGTGACCTTCGCCTCCTCGACGCCAAGGTGCTCGACGACGATCTTCTTCACCTTCTCGGCGGTCTCGCTCATCGCGGTACTGTCTCCGTTCTGCCGGGCGAACCCGTGCCATATGCCGACTGCGTTCCGCCCGGCGACGGCCGGGCGGATCGCCCGCGCCACCAGGGTAGCGGGCGCTTATCATGGAAGCGCCGCGGGGCCTAGGCGCTCCGGGCGGGAACGGTCAAGGGGCTGGGCGCCGGTTGGGGCCGGGCGGGGCGGCCCCCGGCGGGCCGATGTAGCGCCAGGGCAACACCCCACCCCAGGCGGCCTTGCGCCGCATGCCCGCCCGTTGCGCCGCCCTCTCGCAGGGGCGCGCGTCGGCCCTGCGCCGAAGGGGGATTGATCCCGGCGCGGCGGCGCGGTCCCTTCTTGGCGCATGACCGACGATCCTCAGCCGCGCCCCGTCCCGACGCTTGGCGACCTGTTCCTCACCTACGGCAAGATCGGCCTGATCGGCTTCGGCGGCATCAACGCCTGGGCCAGGCGCGTGCTGGTCGAGGAAAAGCGCTGGCTGTCCGACCAGGACTATGCCGAGACGCTGGGCCTTGGGCAGGTGCTGCCCGGGCCGAACGCGCTCAATGCCGCGATCATGATCGGCGACCGCTTCCACGGCACGGCCGGGGCCATCGCAGCGCCGGTCGCGATGTTCGGCGGGCCGCTCATCCTGCTGGCGGGGCTCGCCATGCTCTACGACGCCTATGGCGACCTGCCGACGATGCGCGCGGTGCTCATCGGCGTGGGCGCGGCGGCGGCGGGCATGGTGCTCGGCACCGCCGCCAAGATGACCGAGAAACTGAAGCCGCCGCCCCCGCTGCTGGCCATCGGGCTGATCGCGCTGGTTGCCGCGGGCATCCTGCGCGTGCCGCTTCCCGTGACCGTGCTGGGCCTCGCGCCCTTCGGCATCTGGGCGGCCTGGTGGGCGATGCGCAAGCCATGACCTGGGTGATCTTCTGGCAGCTCGCGCTCGGCTTCGGGGCGATCTCCCTGGTCTCGATCGGCGGCGGCATCGCCGTGCTGCCCGAGATGCACCGCCTGGTGGTCGAGGTGCATGGCTGGATGGACAGCGGCGACTTCGCGCGGCGATTCGCCCTCGCCCAGGCGGCGCCGGGGCCCAACGTGCTGGTGGTCGGGCTGTTCGGCTGGCATGTCGGCGGCGTCGGGGGGATGCTCACCGCCGTGCTGGCCATGACCCTGCCGACCTCCTTCATGGCCTTCGGCTTTTCGCGCCTGCGCACGCGGCTCGCCGGGCGGATGTGGCTCAAGACGATCGAGCGCGGCCTAGTGCCGATCGCGGTCGGGCTGATCGGCGCCTCGGGGCTGATCCTGGCGCGCGGCACGGCGGATTGGTGGCTGCCGGTGGCGATCACCGTGGCCTCGGCGGTCTTCGTCTGGCGGACGGACTATTCGCCGCTGTGGGTGCTGGGCGCCGGGGCTGTGGTGGGACTGCTGGCGCTGTAGCCGGCCCGGCGCGCGCGCAGCGCTACGTGCGGCACGCGCCCTTCACTCGTGTCGAGGCCGCGGATGCGGCCCGCCGGCGATTCGGCGAAAGCCAAGCGAACCGGAGGTTGGCGCCCGGCGCCTGAGGGTCAGGAAAAGCGGATACCGGCGGCCGAAGCGTTCGGCCGGTGGTATGAGGACGCATTCTCAAACAGTCACCAAGGACTCACACGATGGACAAGGACGCGCTGACCGCCTGGGCGCTTGCCAATGGCTGGACGATGATCGCGGGCAATCCGTCGCTGACCAGGCCATCCTCGCCCAAGGAAGCGATCGTGCGCATGCTGCTCAAGGCGACGGTGGTGACCATCGAGGTGAAGAAGCCCGCCGGAAAGTGGGAGAAGGTCGCCTCGGAACCCTACGCCAAGGTCGCGCCCGACCCGGAGGGCGGCCCCCCGCAGGGTCTCGGCCTCGGTCGCATCCCGAGCCTGACCATGCTGATGCAGGAGAACCGCGACCGGCAGGTGTTCGCGCGGATGTCCGGCAAGGGGTGATCAACCCGTCCTCCTTCGGAATGCGGGTTCCAGCCCTTTCTTTGGCGCGCCGCCGCCCGCCCGAAGGGTGCCGCGCCGTCGGGGGGCAACGACAAGATGCACGGTTTGCGCCCGGCACCCGGAGGCGAAGGAGGCGGATACCAGCGGTCGAAGCATTCGGGCGCCTGCATGCGATTGACCGCCGGCGGCCTTGCTCGCGGCGGCCTTGCGCGCAGCAGCCTTGCGCGGCAGATGCACGGGCCATGCCCGATGCCCTGCCCGACGCCCTCGCGACCCTGCTCGGCCCCGCCGGGCTGCTGACCGACCCCGCCGACATCGCCCCCGCGCTGTCGGACTGGCGCGGCCTGTATCGCGGCGCCGCGCTGGCGGTGCTGCGCCCGGCCGGCACGCAGCAGGTGGCGGAGTGCGTGCGGATCTGCGCGGGGGCGGGCCTCGCCATCGTGCCGCAGGGCGGCAACACCTCGATGGTCGGCGGCGCGACGCCCGAGGGCGGCGGGCGCTCGGTCGTGATCTCGCTCGCGCGCATGAACCGCATCCGCGCGGTGGATCCGCTCGACATGACCATGACGGCCGAGGCCGGGGTGGTGCTGAAGGCGGCGCAGGACGCGGCGGCCGATCGCGGCTGCCTGTTCCCGCTCTCGCTCGGCGCCGAGGGCACGGCGACGATCGGCGGCGTGCTGTCCACCAATGCCGGCGGCAACACCACCGTCCGATACGGCAATGCGCGCGATCTGATGCTGGGCCTCGAGGTCGTGCTGCCCGACGGGCAGGTGTGGAACGGGCTGCGGCGGCTTCGCAAGGACAACACGGGCTACGCGCTGCGCCATCTGTTCGTCGGCGCCGAGGGCACGCTCGGCATCGTCACCGCGGCCACGCTGCGCCTGTTCGCCCGCCCGCGCGCCAACGAGGTGCTGTTCTGCGCGGTGGCGGACGAGGACGCGGCACTCGCCGTCTTCCGCCGCTTCCGCGAGGCCGACGAGAGCGCGGTCCGCGCCTTCGAATACATGTCGGGCCTGGGCGTGGATCTCGCGGCGAAGCACATACCGGGCGTCGCCTGGCCGCTCGCCGCGCGCGCCGACCACGCCATCCTGGTCGATCTCGCCTCGACGCGGGCCGATGCCGACCTGCAGGGCCTGGCCGAGCAGGTGCTGGGTGCGGCGATGGAAGCCGGCGAGGTGCTGGATGCCGTGATCGGCGGCTCCGAGGCACGGCGCGCCGCGCTGTGGCGCATCCGCGAGGAACACCCCGAGGCGCAGCGCAAGGAAGGCGCCAGCGTCAAGAACGATGTCTCGGTGCCGGTCTCGAAGGTGCCGGAACTGATCCGCCGCGCCTCGGCGGCGTGCCGGGCGCTGATCCCCGGCATCCGCCCCGTCCCCTTCGGCCATATGGGCGACGGCAACATCCACATGAACCTCGAACAGCCCGAGGGCATGGACCCCGCCGCCTTCCTCGCGCGCAGCCACGACATCATGGACACGGTGAACGCGGTGGTGCGCGCCCTCGACGGCTCCTTCAGCGCGGAACACGGCATCGGCCGGCTCAAGACCGACATGATGGAGGCCTGGCGCGGCGGGGCCGAACTGGATGCGATGAGGCGGATCAAGGCCGCGCTCGACCCCGCCGGGCTGATGAATCCCGGCAAGGTGCTGCCCTGAGGCGCGCGGTGGCCGCGCCGCGCCGGCCCGCCCCATGAGCGCGCAGGCCGAAGGTGCCGCGCGCGTCACCGTCGTCACCGTCACCTATCGCAGCGCCGCGGCGATGGAGGGCTTCCTCGCCGCCCTGCCGGCGGGCCTGCCGCTCATCGTCGTGGACAATGCGAGCGGCGACGGCACGGCCGAGCGCGTCGCCGCCGCGGCCCCCGGCGCCCGGCTTGTCCGCAACGGCGAGAATCGCGGCTTCGGCGCGGGCTGCAATGCGGGACTCGACCGAGTCGGCACGGAATTCGCGCTGCTTCTCAACCCTGATGCGCGGCTCGCGCCCGGCGCCGTCGAGTCGCTGCTCGCCGCCGCCGATGCCTGGCCCGACGCCGCCATCATCGCCCCGGCGATCCGCGGCGAGGACGGGACGCCGGTGCGCTCCTACGACGCCGCGCAGCTCCGCCGGCGTCTGCTGCCGCGCCGGCGCGACGCCGAGCCCTGGCCCGAAGGCGCGGTCTGCGTGGATTTCGTCTCCGGCGCGGCGATGCTGCTGCGCCGCGCCGAGCGCCTGCGCTTCGACGAGACGCTGTTCCTGTTCTACGAGGACGACGAGATCTGCGCCGCCGCGCGCGCCCGCGGGCGCGCGGTGGTTTATGTCCCATCGGCGCTCGTGACGCATGCGGGCGGCCGCTCCTCGGCGCCCTCGGCGCGCATCCGCTGGCGCAAAGCCTTCCACATGGCACTCTCGCGCCAGATGTTCCGCGCCCGGCACGGCGGCGGCGACGCCGGCGCGCGGCTGGTTCATCATGCGGGGAAGACGCTCGGCCATGCGCTGACCCTGCGCGGGGCGAAGCTGCTCGAGGACCTGGCCGGGCTCGCCGGGACCCTGGCCTGGCTGCGGCGGCGCCGCACGGGCCGGTGATGGCGCGAGGCTTTCGGCGCGGACGACAAACCTCTAGGTTGCCCCTCCCCCATGACCCGGATCGACCGCTACCTGTTCTGTCAGCTCTCGCTCGCCCTGATCGCCGTGACGATCGGGCTGGCGGCGCTCGTGTGGCTGACGCAGTCGCTGCGCTTCATCGAGCTGGTGCTCGACCGCGGGCTCTCGCTGATCGTCTTCGTCGAACTCACCAGCCTGATGCTGCCTTCCTTCTTCGCGGTCATCCTGCCCATCACCACCTTCGTCGCGGTGCTTTTCGTCTATGTGCGGCTGGCCGCCGACCGCGAGCTGGTGGTGATGCGCGCGGCGGGGCTCTCGCAGTGGCGGCTGGCGCGACCGGCCGCGCTGCTCGCGACGATCGCGACCGCGCTGTGCGTGCTGCTCAACCTGTGGCTGGTGCCGCTGAGCCACGCCGCCTTCCGCCAATGGCAGTTCGAGATCCGCAACCAGCTCGTGGGCGTGCTGCTCCAGGAAGGCGTGTTCAGCCAGGTCGGCGAGGATCTCACGGTCTATGCGCGCTACCGCGACCCCGACGGCACGCTGCGCGGCATCCTGGTGCACGATCAGCGCGACCCGGGCGCGCCGGTCACCATCCTCGCCGAGAAGGGCCGCATCACCACCACGCCGAGCGGCCCGCGCGTGACGCTGCTGAACGGCGTGCGCCAGCAGGTCGAGCGCACGCCGGCCAGCGCCGCGCCCGGCCTGCCGCCGCTGCGCCTGAACGTGCTGACCTTCAGCGAGAACAGCATCGACCTCGCGCGCGCCAGGCGCGGCGACGAGGCCCGCTCGCGCGACGCGCGCGAACGCACCATCGCCGAGTTGCTCTCTCCCGACCCGGCGGAGGGCCTGCGCGAGCGCGATATCCGCCGCCATTACGCCGAGGCGCATCAGCGCCTCGCCGGCCCGCTCACCACGCTCAGCTTCGCCCTGGTCGGCCTGGCGGTCGCGCTGACCGGCGAGTTCCGCCGCCATGGCGGCGGGCTGCGGATCGCCGTCGGCATCGGCATCATGGTCGGCCTGCTCGCCTTCGGCCTCACGGGGGGCAACCTCGCGGCGCGCGACAATGGCTGGGTGCCGCTGATCTGGCTGCAGGCCGTGCTGCCGGGCGTGGTCGCCGCGTGGTGGCTCGGCGGCGCGCCGGGCTGGCCGCGGCAGGTGCCGCCGCCGGCGATGGCCGCGCCATGACGCTCGCCAGGACGCTCACGCTCTACGTCTCGCGCCGCTTCGCGGCCATGACGCTCGCCATGCTCGCCGCGCTGGCGGGGCTGGTGGCGCTGTTCGACCTGATCGAGCTGCTGCGCCGCGCGGCGACGCGCCCGGAGGCGACCTTCGGCCTGGTCGCGGAGATCGCCGCGCTGCGCCTGCCCTTCGTCGCGATGCAGATCCTGCCCTTCGCCATCCTGCTCGGCGGCATCGTGGCCTTCTGGCGCCTGACGCGCTCCTCGGAGCTGGTGGTCGCGCGCGCGGCCGGCATCTCGGCCTGGGGTTTCCTCAGCGGCCCGGTCGTGGTTGCCGTCCTGCTCGGCGGCCTGGCCACGACCATGGTCTCGCCCATCTCCTCGGCGATGCTCGCGCGGGCCGAGCGGCTCGACGCGCAGTTCCTGCGCAACGTCTCCGGCGTCACCGCGCTGGCGGGCGGGCGGCTGTGGCTGCGGCAGTCGGACCCCGGCCTCGATGCGCGCGGCGTCGCGATCGTCTCCGGCCGGCCGGTGCCGCTGCGCGACCTGCGCCCCGGGGAGGCCTTCCGCCTCGATGCCGTGACCATCTGGCGGCTCTCGGCCGAGGACCGCCCGCTCGCGCGGGTCGAGGCGCCTTCGGCCGTGCTCACGTCCGGGCGCTGGGTGATCGAGGAGGCGGTCTCCTTCGGCGCCGACCGCCAGCCCTCCCCCGTGCAGCGGCTGGCGCTGCCGACGGAGCTGACGCCCGCGCGCATCCAGGATTCCTTCGCCAGCCCCGACACCCTCTCCTTCTGGGCGTTGCCGGACTTCATCGAGGTTCTGGAGAATGCTGGCTTCTCGGCGGTGCGGCACCGGCTGCACTTGCAGTCGCTGCTGGCGCTGCCGCTGGTCGCCGCGGCGATGGCGCTGCTCGCGGCCGGCTTCTCCATGCGTTCCTCCCGCCGCGGCGGCGTCGCGCAGATGATCGGCGGCGGCGTCGCCGCGGGCTTCGCCCTGTTCGTGATCGACAAGGTGACCGGCGAGTTCGGGGAGGCCGGGACGCTGCCGGTCGTCTTCGCCGCCTGGGCGCCGGCGGGGGCGGGCTTCCTGCTCGCCATCGCGCTGCTGCTGCATCTCGAGGACGGCTGAGACCCGATGGCGCGATCGTCACGCGAGGCCCCGCTCGCCGCCCTGCTCGCGCTGCTCGCCGCGCCGGCCTTCGGGCAGGCGGTGGTGCAGCCGCCCATCGCCACGCCGGCGCCGATCGCGCCCGTGCTGCCCGGCGCGCCGGCAGCCGCGCCCGCCGCCCCCGCGCGCGGCGACGACCAGCCCGTCACCTTCACCGCCGAGGAAGTGGAATACGACCAGAACCGCGCCCTGGTGGTCGCGCGCGGGCGGGTCGAGGCATGGCAGGGCGGCCGCGTCCTGCGCGCGGACGAATTCACCTTCGACCGCAACACCGGCGTCGCCACCGCGCGCGGCAACGTCCAGCTCATCGAGGCGGACGGCCAGGTGGTCTTCGCCGACAGCGTGGTGCTCGAGAACCAGTTCCGCGACGGCGTGCTGGAGGGGCTGCGCGGGCTGCTCGCGCAGAACGGGCGCGTCGCGGCGGCCGGCGCCCGGCGCACCGGCGGCAATGTCTTCGACCTCTCGCGCGTCGTCTATTCCGCCTGCGACCCCTGCCGCGACGACCCGCTCGCCCCCCCGATCTGGCAGTTGCGCGCGCGCACGGCCACGCTCGACCAGCAGGCGCGCCAGGCGCGCTACCGCGACGTGGTGGTGGAATTCGGCGGCGTGCCGCTGTTCTGGACGCCTTATCTGCAGCATCCGGCCGGCGACGCGCCGCGCCAGTCGGGCTTCCTCAGCCCCACCTTCGGCATCACCCGGTTCCTCGGCGGCTTCGTCGAGACCCCCTATTACTGGGCGATCGACGAAAGCCAGGAACTGGTGCTGCGGCCCCAGATCGCCACGAGCGCGCTGCCCAATCTCGGGTTCGAATACCGCCGGCGCTTCAACTTCGGCGAGATCGAGGCGGAGGGCTCGCTCGGCTATCTCGACGGTTCGGGCACGATCGAGCGCGGCTTCGGCGGACACATCTTCTCGCGCGGGCGGTTCAGCCTCGACGAGACCTGGCGCGCCGGCTTCGACCTCAACCTTGCGACCTCCGAGGAATACCTCCGCATCTATCGCTATGGCGCGCGGCGGCTGCTCTCCACGCAGGTCTTCGCCGAGGGCTTCTGGGGCACCGATTCCTTCCTGCGGGTGGACGGGCGCGGCTTCCAGGGCCTGCGCGCGACGGACGACAATTCCCGCATCCCGGTCGTGCTGCCCAACATCTACTGGGACTGGCGCTCGCCGGTCGATTCGCTGGGCGGCACCTTCACCATCGACACCTGGAACTTCGCCGTGTTCCGGCGGACCGGAACCAGCACCCAGCGCGCGTCCAGCCGCATCGGCTACGCGCTGCCGGCGACCGATGCCATCGGCGGGCTGTGGACGCTGCGCGCGCAGGCCGACCTCGCGGCCTATGGCTACACGGACCTCGCCGGGCCGCCGAACTTCTCGACCTCGGCGGACAATGGCAGCGCGACGCAGGCGAATATCCGCGCCGGGCTCGACTGGCGGATGCCCTTCATCCGCAACGCCGGCGCCTACGGCCACCAGATCATCGAGCCGCGCGTGCAGATCGTCACCGGCCCGCTCACCGGCTCGCAGGCGCGCATCCCGAACGAGGACAGCATCGACTTCGAGTTCACCGATGCCAACCTGTTCCGGCTGAACCGCTTCTCCGGCCGCGACCGGCAGGAAGGCGGCACGCGGGTGGACTACGCGCTGCGCGCCGCCTGGCACTTCCCGAACGGCGGCATGATCGAGGGGCTGGCCGGCGCCTCCTACCGCATGCAGCGCGATGGCGGGCCGTTCTTCCCCGGCAGCGGCATCGAGAACCGCGCCTCGGATTATGTCGCGCGCGCGCGCGTCATGCCGGTCTCCTGGCTGGAATTCCTCGGCCGAGGCCGCTTCGCGCACGAGGATGGCGCCATGCGCTTCCTCGATCTCTCGACCTCGGTCAGCCTGTCCACGCGCACGACGCTCACCGTCGGCTACCTCTACACCCCCGCCGCGCCCTACCTGAACCCGGTGCGCAACCGCGACGAGGTGGCGCTCGGCATCACCCAGCGGGTCGGCCATTGGCGATTCGCCGCCTATGGACGCTACGATCTCGACATCAACCGCGGCGTCACGTTCAGCGCCTCCGCGGCCTATGAGGATGAATGCTTCCTGCTGGAGGCGCGCTTCCTCCGCCGCTTCGCGGAAGACCCGGCGACGGGGGGAAGATACCCCGCGAGCACCATCCTGCTGTTCCGCATCGGCCTCAAGACGATCGGCGACATCGGCTTCCGGGCCATCTGACGCGACTGTAGCCCCGACCGGACCGAAGCCCTATGAAGACCCTCGCCATGACAGTCGCGACGCAAATCCCGGCCCGGCGCCGCTCCCGATACGCACTCTGCGCCGTCGCGGCGGTCGTCGGTGCCTTCGCCATCCCTCCCGCGGCGCAGGCGCAGGCGCAGGCGCAGGCGCAGGCGCAGGCGCAGGCGCCGCGGGTGAACCGCATCGCCGCCGTCGTCAACGGCGACGTGATCACGCTGTCCGAGATCGAGAGCCGCCGGCGGCTGCTCGCGCTGTCCGCCGGCATCACCGGCGACGGCGCCGGGCGTGCCAACGACCAGATCCTGCGCCTGCTGATCGACGAACGCCTGCGTACGCAGGAGGTCGCCCGCCGCCGCATCCCCATCACCGACCAGGACATCGCTGCCGCGGTGGCCGACATCGAGAGCCGCAACGGCCTGCCCCGGGGCGGGCTGCTGGAGAATCTCCGCCGCGGCGGCGTCGACCCGCGCGTGCTGTTCGACCAGATCCGCGCGCAGCTCGGCTGGAACCGCCTGCTGCGCGGGCTGCTCGGCGCGCAGGCGAATATCGCCGAGGCCGAGATCAACGAATACCTCGCCACCGCGCGCGCGCGCGCCGGCCAGCCCGAATACCTGGTCTCGGAGATCTTCATCCCGCTCACCAACCCGGGCCAGGAGGCCGATGTCCAGCGCTTCGTCTCCGACATCATCGCGCGGCTCCGCCAGGGCGCGCCCTTCCCGATGGTGGCCACGCAATTCAGCCAGGCGCAGTCGGCGCTGCTTGGCGGCGACCTCGGATGGATCCAGACCGAACGCCTCGACCCCGAAGTGGCGGCCGTCGTCCGCCAGATGCCCGAGGGCGCGGTGTCGAACGCGATCCGCGTGCCCGGCGGTTTCCAGATCGTCACGCTGCGCCAGAAGCGCACCGCGGGCCGCGACATGGCGACGATGCTGACGCTGCGCCAAGCCATGCTGCCCTTCGAGGGGCAGGTGAATCCGGCGGCACCGACACTGCAGCAGATCCGCCAGGTCGAGGCGGCGCAGCGCCTGTCGGAATCCGCCCGCTCCTGCGAGGCGCTGGAAGCCGCCTCGCGCGCCGGCGCGCGCGTCGCCGATCCCGGCCAGATCCGCCTCGACAGCGTCAACCCGCCGGAACTGCGGGACCTGCTCGGCAGCCTGCCGGTCGGGCGGCCGTCGCAGCCCATCGTCACGCCCGACGGCGTGATGGTGATCGCGATCTGCTCGCGCGAGACGCGCAACCTCGCCGAGGTCACGCCCGAGATGGCGCGCGACAGCCTGCTGCGCGAGCGCGTCGAGCTGGTCTCCCGCCAGGTGCTGCGCGACCTCCGGCGGCGCGCGCAGATCGACATCCGCATCGGCGCCGAGGCCACGCCCGCCGCCGGCCAGGCCCCCACCCGGCGCGGCGGCTGACGCGCCCCGCATGAGCGACCTGCCGAGCCTGCGCGAGACCATCGCGCGGCACGGGCTCGATGCGCGGAAGTCGCTCGGCCAGCATTTCCTGCTCGACCCCGCGCTGTGCGCACGCATCGCGGCGCTCGCCGGCGACCTTGCCGGCCGGCACGTCGTCGAGGTCGGCCCCGGGCCCGGCGGGCTGACGCGCGCGCTGCTCGCCACGCCGGCGGCGGAGGTGGTCGCGCTGGAACTCGACCGCCGCGCGGTCGCGGCGCTCGCCGAACTCGCCGCCGCGCATCCCGGCCGGCTGCGCGTGATCGAGGGCGATGCGCTGAAGGCCGACGCGGCGGCGCTGCTGCCCGCGCCGCGCCGCATCGTCGCCAACCTGCCCTACAACGTGGCCTCGCCGCTTCTGGTGCGCTGGCTGCGCGGCGCGGCGGCGATCGAGGGCATGACGCTGATGTTCCAGCAGGAGGTCGCCGAGCGCATCTGCGCCGCCCCGGACACCGAGGCCTATGGTCGGCTGTCGGTTCTCGCGCAGTGGCGCTGCCGCTGCGAGATGCTGCTGCGCCTGCCCCCCGGTGCCTTCAGCCCGCCGCCCAAGGTGTTCTCCGCCGTGGTGGGCTTCACGCCGCATCCGCAGGATCCCGGCGCGGCGCTGTTCGCCGCGATGGAACGCACCACGGCGGCGGCCTTCGGCCAGCGGCGCAAGATGCTGCGCGGCGCGCTGAAGCCGCTCGGCGAGGCAGAGGCGCTGCTCGCCGCCGCCGGCATCGACGGCGCGCGCCGCGCCGAGACGCTGACCATCGCGGAATTCGACCGCCTCGCGGGTTGCCTGCTCGCGCGCGAGACTAGGCGCGGAACCACGCCAGCACCGCGGCCAGCGTGAACACCGAGATGACGGTCGAGACCAGCACCGTCGCCCCCGACCGCTCCGCCCCCGTGCGGTAGCGCCGCGCCAGCATGAAGGCGTTGGCGCCGGTCGGCAGCGCGGCCGAGGTCACGGCGACCGCCGTCTCCAGCGCCCCGAGCCCCATCGCGAGGCACGCCCCCCACACCAGCAGCGGCAGCACCGCGAGTTTCAGCACGAGGCTCCAGGCCACCTCCCCCATCGCGCCGGCGAGGCGGAAAGTGGCGAGCGAGCCTCCGAGGCAGAACAGCGCTAGCGGGGGGCTCGACGCGCCGAGCAGTTCCAGTGTCCGCCGTGCCGCGCCGGGCACGGGCAGGCTCAGCGCGTTCCACACCAGCGCGAGCAGCACGGCCATCACGATCGGGTTGCGTACCACCCCGCCCACTGTGGCGCGCAGCACGCGCAGCGGCGGTGCGTTGCGATGGATGCCGAGTTCCACCACCACCGTGCCGAGGCTGAGCAGCACCATCGAGTGCAGCGCGATGATGGCGAGCAGCACCGCCAGCCCCGCCTCCCCATAGGCCGCGGCGATGAGGGGAATGCCCATCATCACCGTGTTGCCGAAGGTGGCGTTGAGGCCGAACAGCCCGGCCTCGCCGATCGGCATGCCGAGCCGCCGCGCCCCCAGCCACATCGCGAAGCCATAGACGAGCAGCGCGGCGAGGAAGAAGGCGAAGGCCGCCGGCCCGCCGCCGCCGTGGCCCGAGGTGCCGCCGGCGAAGAGCAGCGCCGGCGAGGCGATGCCGAAGGTGAAGCCGATCAGGACGCGGAACCCGGCCTCGTCCACGAAGCCGCGCACCGCCGCGACCCAGCCCAGCGCGACGATGAGGAAGACCGGCGCGACGATGTCGAGGATGGCGGTCACGCCTGCATCCCGCCGACCGCGCCGCGCCCCCTCATCCGCCGAGCAGCCCGACGATGAACGCGGCCATGCCGGGTTGCCGCCGGCGTTCGCTGCGCGCGGCGTGCAGGATGGCGCGCACCTGCGCCACCGTCGCGTCGAAGTCGCGGTTGACCACCACGTGGTCGAACTCGTCCCAATGCGCGATCTCCTGGCGCGCCGCGGCCATGCGGCGGGCGATCTCGACCTCGCTGTCCTGCCCGCGTCCGCGCAGCCGCGCCTCGAGGTCGGGCAGCGAGGGCGGCAGGAGGAACACGCCGACCACGTCCTCGGGCAGCGCGGCCTTCATCTGGCGGTGGCCCTGCCATTCGATGTCGAACAGCACGTCGCGCCCGGCGGCGAGCGCTTCCTCCACCGGCCCGCGCGGCGTGCCGTAGGCGCGGCCGAGGAAACGCGCGTGTTCGAGGAATTCGCCGCGCGCGGCCATGGCGTCGAAGGCGGCTGCGGTCTTGAAGAAGTAGTGCACCCCCTCCTGTTCGGCCGGGCGCGGGGCGCGGGTGGTGGCGCTGATGGACAGCGACAGGTCAGGCTCGGTCCGCAGCAGCGCGCGCGAGACCGAGGTCTTGCCCCCCCCGGGTGCGGCGGCGAGCACCAGGCACAGCCCGCGCCGGGCTATGCCCTCATTCGACATTGGCGGATTGCTCCTTCAGCCGCTCGATCGCCGCCTTGAGTTCGAGGCCGATGCGCGTCAGCGCCGTGCTGGCGGATTTGCTGCACAGCGTGTTCGCCTCGCGCACGAATTCCTGGGTGAGGAAGTCGAGCTTGCGTCCGATCGCCTCGCCGCTGCCGAGCATCCGCCGCGCCTCGGCGATATGGACCGCGAGACGGTCGAGTTCCTCGCGCACGTCGGACTTGCCGGCGAGCAGCGCGACCTCGACGGCGAGGCGGTCCTCGGGCACGCGGCGCTCGCCTTCGAGCAGCGCGGCCAGGCTCTCGCGCAGCCGCGCCATGTGCAGCGCGGGCTGGTCGGCGGCCTCCTTCTCCGCGAGGTCGCGCAGCGCCGCGATCTCGTCGAGCAGCACGCCCAGGATGTCGGCGAGCTTCGCGCCCTCGGCGCGGCGCGCGGCGACGAGGCCATCCAGCGCGCGAGCGAAGGCCGTCGTGACCGAGGCGCGCGCGGCCTCCTCCTCGGCCTCGTCGGGCTCGCGCGTCTCGGCGCGCAGCACGCCGGGCAGGCCCAGCAGCGCCTCGGCCCGCGGCGGCGGCGCGCCGGGGATGCGCGCGGCGAGGTCGAGCGCGATGCGCAGCGCCTGATCGAGCGCCGCCGGGTCGGGCGTCAGCCGCGCGGCGGGGCGGTCCTCCCGCTTCACGCTCAGCGTCGCCGAGACATTGCCGCGCTTGAGCGCCCTTCCCGCCATCTCCTTCAACGGGCCTTCCAGCGCGTCGAAGCCGTTGGGCAGGCGAAGCCGGACATCGAGGCCGCGGCCGTTGACGCTGCGCAATTCCCACTGGAAGGGGGAACCGTCCGGCAGCGCGCCGCCCTCGCGGGCGAAGCCGGTCATCGAGGAAAGGGAGTGTGCGGCCATGGCGCCGCTTCTCCCCCGCGGAGGGGCCGGATGCAAGCGGACTGGAACCATGTGCTGATCACCGGGGCATCCTCGGGCCTCGGCCGCGCGCTCGCCGAGGCCTGCGCGCGGCCCGGGGCGGTGCTGCACCTGTCGGGCCGGGATGCGGCGCGGCTGGATCAGGCGGCGTCCGCCTGCGCCGCCAAGGGCGCCGAGATCCGCGCGCGCGTGCTGGATGTGCGCGACGCCGCGGCGATGGCAGGCTGGATCGGCGGCGCGGGGCGGCTCGACCTCGTCATCGCCAATGCGGGCGTCTCGGCCGGCACGGGCGGCGCGACCGAACCCGCCGACCAGGCGCGCCGCATCTTCGAGACCAATGTCACCGGCGCGCTCAACACCGCCCTGCCCGCCATCGCCGCCATGGCCGCGCAGGCGCCGGGGAAGGATGGCGTGCGCGGGCGCATCGCGGTGATGTCCTCGCTCGCCGCCTTCCTCGCCGCCCCCGGCGCGCCGGCCTATTGCGCGACCAAGGCCGCGGTGCAGCGCTGGGCGGAGGCGCTGGATGCGAGCGAGCGCAAGCGCGGCATAAGGCTGCACGCCGTCTGCCCCGGCTATGTCCGCACGCCGATGACGGCGCGCAACCCATTCCCGATGCCGTTGCTGATGGATGCGGCCGATGCTGCGCGGCGGACGCTCGCCGGCATCGCGCGGGGCCGCACGCGCATCGCCTATCCCTGGCCGACCTATGCGATGGCGCGCCTGGTCGGCGCCTTGCCGCCCGCGCTGATCGCGCGGATCCTCGCACGGACGCCGGACAAGCCCGCGGGAGGATGAGCATGCGTGACCTGACGGCCGAGGGCCTGCTCGCGGCGGTGCGCGCCTGGGTGGAGATCGAGAGCCCGACCAACGAGGCGGCCGGCGTCAACCGCGTCGCCGACCACGCCGAGGCACTGCTGCGCGGCATCGGCGCGGCCATCGAGCGCACCCCCGGCTGCGACGGCCATGGCGACATCCTGATCGGCCGCGTGGCGGGCCGGGAGGAAGGGCCTGGCCTGCTGCTGCTCGGCCACATGGACACGGTGCACCAGCGCGGGACCTTCGGCTTCCGCCTGGACGGCGACCGCGCCTACGGCCCGGGCATCTACGACATGAAGGGCGGCAACGCGATGGCGGTCGCGGCGCTGCAGCACCTGCACGCGCATGGCCGCCGCCCGCGCCTGCCGGTCTCGGTCATGATGATCCCGGACGAGGAAGTCGGCAGCCCGACCTCGCGCGCCGCCATCGAGGCCGAGGCGCTGCGCCACCGCGCCGCGCTGGTGGTCGAGCCCTCGGGCGAGGGCGGAAAATTCACCGTCGCGCGGCACGGCATCGCGCGCTGGCACATCCGCACCATCGGCCGGCCCGCCCATGCCGGGGCCTACCATGCGGAAGGCCGCTCCGCGGTGCGGGAGATGGCGCACCACATCCTCGCGCTCGAGGCGCTGACCGACCATCCGCGCAACTTCTTCGTCAACATCGGCGTCGTGCAGGGCGGCACGCATGAGAACATGGTGCCCGCCGAATGCCGCGCGATCTGCTACGCGCTGGTGCCGACGGCGGCGGAGGAAGCGGAACTTCGCGCCGCCGTGCACGCGCTGCCGCGGCGCGATGCGGATGTGCAGACGGAGGTGACGGCGGGCCTCGGCCGCCCGCCCTTCGTGAAGTCACCCGCGATCCAGGCGCTCTACGACCACGCCGCGGCGCTGGCGGCGGAATGCGGGCTGCCCTCGGCCGGGGAGCGCGTCGCGGGCGGCGGCAGCGACGGCAACTTCACCGGCGCGCTCGGCGTGCCGACGCTCGATGGCCTCGGCGCGATCGGCGGCGGGCCGCACACGCGCGAGGAATACGTGGAACTGCGCTGCCTGGTGCCGCGGACGCGGATGCTGGCGCGGCTGTTCGAAACGCTCGGGCCCGGCGCCGGGCTATAGGCCAAGCCGCGCCCAGGCGGCGCGTTCATCGAGTGCGGCGGCGGTCGCCTCCACGCCCTCCTGCGCGCTGGGGATCAGGCGCCAGGGGAAGGGGCGGCGCCGCTGGCCGATGCGGATGATCCGCACCCTTTTCCCGAAGCGGCGCCTCGCCTCCCCTTCCGCGTCGCCGATCGCATCGGCGAGGCCGAGCGCGACCGCCTCGCGCCCCGTCCAGAAGTTGCCGTTGAACAGCGCCTCCTCCGGCGCCTTGAGCCGCGCGCCGCGGCGCGCCCGCACCCAGGCCTTGAATTCCTCGTGCAGCTTGGCGAGCAGATCCTCGAGCCGCGCCACGTCGGCCTCGCGCTCGGGCCGGAAGGGGTCGAGGAAGGATTTCTCCGTCCCCGCCGTGCGCAGCCGCCGCTCGATGCCGAGCCGCGCGATGGCCTGGTCGAAGCCGAATCCGGCGCTGATGACGCCGATCGAGCCCAGGATGGAGGCCGGGTCGGCCACGATCTCGTCCGCCGCCGCGGCGATCCAGTATCCGCCCGAGGCCGCGGCGTCCTCGACCACCGCGATGGTCGGCACCTTCTTCTCCTCGGCGATCTGGCGGATGCGCGCGGCGATCAGCGAGGACTGCACCGGCGAACCGCCCGGCGAGTTGATCACGAGCATGACGGCCGAAAGCCGCCGGATGGCGAAGGCGCGCTCGATGAGCGGGCCGATGCCCGCAGCCGAGAGCCCGGCGCCGAGGGGGTCGGGCCGCGCGGCGATCAGGCCGGTGAGGCGCAGAAGCGCGACGCGCGGGGCGCGGCCGAAGAAGGGGAATTCCATATCACATAAATGCGCTCCGCGCGGCCCGCATCAAGCGCCCTTGCCGGCGCCGGCGCGGCGCGCTGCAATCCCCCGATGAACACGAACCGCGTCCCGATCGGGAAATCCTGATGCCGATCCGCCCCGCGGCCGAAGCCGACATCCCCGCCATCACCGCCATCTTCAACGAGGTCATCGCGACCTCCACCGCCATCTACGCCGACGACCCGTTCAGCGAGGAGGACCGCCGCGCCTGGCTCGCGCAGCGCCGCGCCGCGGGCTATCCGGTGCTGCTGGCCGAGGATGGCGCGGGCGTGGCCGGCCTCGCCTCGTTCGGCGAGTTCCGCGCCTGGCCGGGCTTCCGGCACACGGTCGAGCACTCCGTGCATGTGCGCGCCGACGCGCGCGGCCGGGGCATCGGCCCCGCGCTGGTCTCCGCGCTGTTCGAACCCGCCCGCGCCCTCGGCAAGCATGTGATGATCGCGGGCGTGGACGCGGCGAACCAAGGCTCGATCCGCATGCATGAACGCCTCGGCTTCGCGCGCGGCGCCGTGCTGCGGGAGGTCGGGCGCAAATTCGGCCGCTGGCTCGACCTCGAACTGATGCTGAAATTCCTCGACGCGCCGGGAGCGCCGCGATGACCGACGGCGAGATCCGCGACCTGCTGCTCCGCGCGCGCCGCATCGCGGTGGTCGGCGCCTCGGACCGCGCGGACCGGCCGAGCCATGGCGTGTTCCGCTTCCTGCTCGACCGCGGCTACGACGCCACGCCGGTCAATCCGGCGCTGGCCGGGCGCGCGGTCCATGGCGTCGCGTCGGTGGCGGCGCTCGACCAGGCCGGACCGCTCGACATGGTGGAGGTGTTCCGCCGCAGCGCGGAGGCCGGCGCCGTGGTGGACGAGGCGATCCGACTCGGCGCGCGGTCGGTCTGGCTGCAGCTCGGCGTGGTGGACGAGGCCGCCGCGGCGCGCGCCCGCGCCGCCGGAGTCGCGATGGTGATGGACCGCTGCCCGGCAATCGAATGGCGGCGCCTCGGACTGCCGCTGCGCATCATGCCCCTGTCGTGACGCCGCGGCGCGGCGGCTTGAAACCCCCGCCCGTCCGGGCCATCTCGCGCGCCGTCGGGCGGCGGGCCGCCATATAGCCGGGAGAGGATCGCGAAGGCATGACGGACGAGGAACGGCGGATCATCACCGCCTTCGTGGAGCGCATGAGCGGCGCGGCGGCCATCCCCGGCCCGCCGAGCGGCCCGTGGGGTGCGGCGGGCCCGGCGCAGAAGCCGAGCCTGCCGCCGATGGACCCGGAGGCCGACCGCCTGATCGCGGATCTCTTCGCCCGCCACCCCGGGGCGCGCTACCGCATCACGCAGAACGCCTTCGTGCAGGAAGCGGCGCTGATCGAGGCGAGCAACCGCATCCAGCAGCTGGAATGGGAGGTCGAGAACGCCCGTCGCCAGGCCCAGGCCCAGGCCGCGCAGGCGGGCGGCGGCGGCGGGATGCTCGGCGGGCTGTTCGGCGGCCGCCAGGCGGCGCCGATGCCCCCGCCCATGCCGCCGCGTCCGCAGCCGCAGTATCCGCGCGGCCACAATCCGCAGGCGCTGGCGCAGCAGGGGCGCGGCGGCATGGGCTTCCTCGGCACTGCGGCCGCGGCGGCGGCCGGCGTGGCGGGCGGCATGCTGCTGGGCAACATGCTGATGAGCGCCTTCGGCGGCGGCGCGCAGGCGGCCTCGGGCTTCGGGGCGGATGCCACCCCCGTCTCCTCACCCTGGACGGATCCGGCCGGTGCCGGCTTCGACGGCGGCGCACCGGCGGACCAGGACGCCTGGGCCGCCGACGACGGCGGCGACCGGGGCGGCGACGAGGAGATCTGAGGCCCGGTTTCCAAAGGCCTTTCGGCCTTTGGCGGGTGGGGTTCGGGGAGGGCGGCGCCCTCCCCGTTCTCATTTGCGGTCGTGATTGACTCGTGCAGCCGCATGATGATCTCTCATCCTTCATGCGCGTCCCCGACCTCGATCTCGACCTGCTGCGCGGCTTCGTCACGGTCGCCGAGCGCGGCGGCTTCACCGCTGCCGGCGTCGCGCTCGGCCTGACGCAATCGGCGATCAGCCTGAAGGTGAAGCGGCTCGAGGACATCCTCGGCCGGCGCGTGCTCGAGCGCGGCGGCCGCGGCGTGGCGCTGACGCGCGACGGCGAGACGCTGCTCGCCTATGCCCGCCGCATCCTCGCGCTGAACGACGAGGCGGTGCGGCGGATGATCGCGCCGCCGATGGCCGGACGGCTGCGCCTTGGCGTCGCCGACCATTTCATCCCGCGCAACCTCGCCCCGGTGCTGGCGCGCTTCGTCCGCACCTACCCTGAGGTCCATCTCGAGGTCGAGGTCGGCCGCAGCCACGACTTGCGCGCGGCGATGGCCGATGGCGCGCTCGACCTCGTCCTGGGCAAGCGGCGCGACGGCGAGACGGAAGGACGGCCGATCTTCACCGAGACCGTCGTCTGGGTGGCCGCGCCCGGCTGGGAGCCGCCGGAAGGCCGCCCGCTGCCGATCGCGATGCTGCCGCAGGGCTGCATGTTCCGCGACCGCGCGCTCGCTGCGCTGGCGCGGGCGGGGATGGCCTTCGAGGTGGTGTTCACCTCGGCCTCGCTGACCGGCGTCGCGGCGGCCGCGCAGGCCGGCTTCGCGGCGACGGTGCTCGGCCGCACCGGGCTGCCGCCGGGGCTGGTCGAACTGCCCGGCCTGCCCGGCTGCGGCACCGCCGAGATGTGCCTGTTCGGCGACGCCGAGGGCCGCTCCGCGATGGTCGAGCCGCTGATAGGCTTCATCCGCGACAGTGTCGCCGTGCCGGCGGGCTGATGGACCCGCCTTCCTTCGGAATCCGGATTCCAGCCTCGTTCGGCGCGCGGCAACCCCGGATTCCTGCGGCATCCGGGTCTACCGTCGCTCGGATGCTTCGACCGCCGGCCTCCAGACCCCGCCCTCGGGCGGGCTGTCCGAGAGCAGCATTTCCTCGAAGAAGCGCACCATGGCATCGCGCAGGAACAGCCCGGCGATGACGCCGTGTTGCGCGATGCCCTCGACCGCGATGGCGCGGCCGCCCGGCAGCGCGATGCTCTGCAGCCGGGTGCGCACGACATCGCGGGCATGCTTCTGCCCGTGCACGCAGAGCAGCCGCGTCCGCCCCGGCGGCGCCGCCGCGATGGCCCGGTCGAAGGCGAGCCGGTCGATATCGCGCCCCTGGATGCGCCGCTCGCTCATCGCCAGCGGATGCGCGCCGCCGAGGCTCATCGCCACCCGCGCGCCAAGCCCCGCACCGTAGCCAAGCGCCGCCGCGCCGCCCGCGCTCGTGCCGAAGCAGCGCAGCGCGGCATAGCGCGACAGCGGCAGGTCGCGGCTCAGCCGCGTCGCGAGCGCGACCGGGTCGGCCGCATAGCCCGGCAGGCCCAGCAGGAAGTTCGCCTGCGATGCGTCGGCCAGCACCAGCACGTCGCAGCGCGCGGCGGGGAATGCCTGCAGCACCGGTGCGACGGGCATCATCAGCCGGTGCGCCTCGCCGCAGAAGCCGATCACCAGGTCGCGCCGCGCGCCGGGCGCGCCCTCGGCCTCGAACAGCGTCACGCCCTCGGCTATCGCGCGGCGGCGATAGGGCTCGGGTTCCGGCCGGATGCGCCGCACCATGCCAGCGAGCCGCGCGATCCAGGGCCGCGCGGCCTCGGGCAGCGCGGCGGCCTCGGCGGCGAGCGCGGCCACCTCCTGCGGCGTCATGCGGTTCTCGGCGTCGAACTGCGCGCGGTGGAGGTCGGCGATGGTCGCCGAGGCGGCGAGCGCGGCGACGACATCCATCACCTGCGCGACACCAGATGCGCGGCGACGCCCGGATGGTCGAGCAGCGCGGCCTCGATCACCTCGATGCCGGCCTCGATCTGCAGCCGGATGCACGGTTCCGTGCGCGCGAGGGAATCGAAGCCCGGGGCCTCGAAGCCGCCTTCCGCCGCCGTATCCTCGAGCAGCGCGAGCAATTCGGGATCGGTGACGGCGACGATCGGGTTCCGCCGCACGCCCTCGGCGATCAGGGCGCGCAGCGCGGCGGCGGCGGGCAGGGCCGTGGCGGGCGGCTGGTGCATGGCTGGCGGGCGGTTCCGGCAGGGCTTGGTCCGGGGCAATCTGGCGAGGCGCAGGCCCGGGGGCAAGCCGGCGGCGCCCGCGATCCATCGCGGCCATGCGTCACGGGTGGCGTGACGTCCCTGCCCTCCCCGCCCGGCCCGCAGGTTCCATCCCATGCAGCGGGCGGCAACGCCGCGTCATACCGGCGGGCCGGTCGCTTGAGCGGTCCGAGCGCCGCGCCGGGTGGCGCGCAGCCGGGCGAACCGGAGGTTTGCGCCCGGCGCGTGAGGGTCGGGAAAGTGAGGATGACGACGGTCGAAGAATGCGGCTTCCGGCGTCAGGCGGAGCGCCCCTCGTTGCTGGCGATCCACGCCATCAGCCGGCGCAGCCCGTCCTCCATCTCCACCTCCGGCTTCCAGCCGATGGCGCGGAAGGCTTCCTCGTGCGCGATGCGGAAGGCGCCGCCCGAAGTCAGGCGCACCTTGCCCGGCGCGTCGGCGACGAATTCGGGCTCGATGTCGGACCCCGCCAGCCTCGTGACCATGCGGACCAGTTCCAGCGTGGTGACCGGCTTCGGCCCCGAGGTGTTCACCGCCACGTCCGTCGCGGCGGCTTCGAAGGCCATGCGGTTGGCGCGCGCGAGGTCGCCGACATAGACGAAGTGCTTCGTCTCGGAGCCGTCGCCGAAGACCTGCGGGCGCTCGCCGCGCTTCACCTTGTCCCAGGTCTCGATGATGTAGAGCGCGTTGGCCGCGCGGTAGTGCTGGCGCTCGCCATAGACGGTCGAATAGCGCAGCACGACGTAGTCCAGGCCGAAGCGGCGCCTGGCATCGCGGCAGAGCTGCTCGCCGATGATCTTGGTCGCGCCGTACAGGATGGCCGCAGGCGGGGCGCCCACGGAGTGGAAGGGCGTGTCCTCGACCAGCTCGCCCTTCACGCCCGGCCCGTAGCCATAGACGGCGTTGGAGGAGGCGAAGACCACCTTCCGCACGCCATTGGCGCGCGCCGCCTCGAGCGCGTTCTGCACGCCGCGGATGTTGACGTCGAGCCCGCCCCAGGGGTCGCGGTCCATGTTCAGCGTCATGTAGGCGGCGAGCAGCAGCGCGCCGTGGCAGCCCTCCATCGCGCGCAGCAGGTCGGGCAGGCGCATCACGTCGCCGCGCACGAGGCGCAGCCGCGGGTTGTCGCGGACATGCGCGATGGCCTGCTCGGAGCCCATCGAGAAATTGTCGAACAGCACCACCTCGGCCGCGCCGGCGTCGAGCAGTTCGGCGGCGGTGGCCGAGCCGACGAGGCTCGCCCCGCCCACGATGATGAATCTGTGGCCGGCGACCGGCACGGCGGCAGTCATGCGCTTGCGTTCCCCCAGGAATGTCCGGCGCGGATGATCGCGCGGGATCGCGGCGGTGGCCAGGGCGGCGACCGACCGGATGGAAGCGGAGTGCCGCTTGGGAACCTCTGAACAGGCTGAATTTCCTGCGCTGATTGGTTGGCTGCACGGATCGCCTGCGGCCGGGACCGTCT
>Ga0207951_100323_pt1 | contig 25963 bp, 24 predicted proteins | sample Subbio12Aug_8Bad_FD_184830 | JGI IMG/M metagenome (GOLD analysis project Ga0207951, IMG submission 184830) | Serpentinite rock and fluid subsurface biosphere microbial communities from McLaughlin Reserve, California, USA - CR12Aug_8Bad (SPAdes) | ecosystem: Environmental > Terrestrial > Deep... | reverse complement strand
GGCCCTCAACCTTCTGCGACGCCCAGCAGCAAAGCTGTCCCTCCGCGGACGACGCAAGGCCGCCTCCTGGGACGATGACTTCCTCGCAAGCCTATTCGCGCGGTGAAAGCTTCACCCGATTGCCCTGCTGCGGCGCGGCGGCGCGCATCTCCCCGCGCCGTCACTGGCGCCACGGATTGGTGCGCCAGAGCGTCGCGATCTCCTCGGCCTGGGCGGCCAGATGGGCGCGGAACGCCTCGCCCGACATGTGGTTCAGGGCCATCCCGCGCTCACGCGCGGCGGCCAGGAACACGGGATCGCGCATCGCGCTGGCCAGCGCATCGGACAGGCGCTCCCTCACTGCGGGCGGCAGGCCGGCCGGCGCGGCCAGTCCGCGGTCGGTGCCCGCGACCACGTCGATGCCCTGTTCGCGCATGGTCGGCGTATCGGGCAGCAACTCGCTGCGGGTGCTGGACATGCTGCCGAGGATGCGGATCTGTCCTTCGCGCACGAAGGCCACGCCATCGCCTGTGCCGAAGGTGGCGGCGTTGATGTGGCCCCCCATCACGGCGGAGCGCGCCAGGCCGCCGCCGGCGAAGGGCACCGAGGTCAACTCGATTCCCGCCGCGCGCGAGAAGGCCAGGGTGGCGAGATGCATGGCGGTGCCCAGCCCGGGCAGGCCGATGGTGATGCGGCGGGGATTGGCCTTCGCGAAATCCACGAAGTCCCGGATGGTCCGGAAGGGGCTGTTGGGTGCGACGAAGATGGAGGCCGTCTCGGTCTCCACGTTGCCGAGGTAGGTGAAGCTGTCGAAGGTGAAGCGCGCCTGCCGCTCGTGCTGGATGGTCAGGAAGGCAGGCGAGTGCAGGTTGCCGATGGTGTAGCCATCGGGCCGCGCAGTCGCGATGGCGGTGAATCCGATCTCGCCGCCGGCGCCGGTGCGGTTGACCACGCCGATGCGCGCGTTGTTGCCGATGTGCCTTTCCATGAAGGGAGCGAGCGTTCGGGCCAGCACGTCGGCGCCGCCAGGGCCGAAGGGCACGATCCATTCGAGGGGGCGGGCGGGCCAGGATTGCGCGTGGGCGGGGCGGATGGCCGGGACCGCCAGCACGCCGATCGCGGCGGCGGACAGCATGGTGCGGCGGTTGATGGTCATCGGATGGTGCTCCCTGGCGTTCCTGCGTTCCGGGCGCTTCTGATTCCTGGCGCCGCCGCCGCAATGCGGGGGCGCCGCCGAGCGCTTCCGGGACGGACGCTACACGGCGCGCACCGCCCGCTCAATATGTCTGCCGCACGGCGCGACGCGCCATCGCCGGCGATGGCGCTCAATCGAGCGTGCTGAGCAATCCCGCCATCAGTTTCGCTCGCGGCACCAGGCTGTCCACCAGCACATGCTCCTCGAGCGTGTGCGCCATGCCGCCCTGCACGCCGAGCCCGTCGAGCGTCGCGACGCCCATCGCGCCGGTGAAGTTGCCGTCCGACCCGCCGCCGCTCGATTGCGGGGTGATCTCGAAGCCGATGCCGTTCGCGATCCTTCGCGCGCGCTCGAACAGCGCCATGCCCTTCGCATCCGGCTCCCACACCGGCCGCGTCACGCCGCGCGTCACCTCCAGGGCGACGTCGTTCGCGCCCGACCGCAGCGCGAGCATCCGCGCCACGCCGGCATCGAGGTCCTCCTGCTTCTTGGCCATGGACAGCACCTCGGCCTCGCAGGTCGTGGTCACGCAGTTCACCCACTGCCCGCCGCGGATGACGCCGACCGAGAAGGTGCAGTCATCGCTCGTCATCTCCTCGATGGCGACGATCTGCTTCGCCATCTCGCGGATCGCGCTGCGGCCTTCCGACAGCCGCGCGCCGGCATGGGATGGCCGGCCCGTGGCACGAAGGTTGAAGCGCGCGATGGCGTAGCGCCCCGTCACCACGCCGCCATCGGGGCGCGCGGGCTCGGGCACCAGCACGTATTTGCTGCGCGCCGCCTCCGCCTCGATGATGTCGCGCGTCGAGGGGCTGCCGATCTCCTCGTCGCTGGTGAGCAGGAACGTCACCGGCAGCCGCGTCTGGATGCCGGCGGCGAGGATGCGCCGCATCGCCTCGAGGCTCGTGACCGTGCCGCCCTTCATGTCGAATATGCCCGGGCCATAGCATTTGTTGCCCTCGCGCCGGATCTGCAGCTTCTCGATGGTGCCGACCGGATGCACGGTGTCGAGATGCGCCATGACGCAGATGCCCCGCGCGCCATCGCCCATCGGGTGCGGGAAGCGGGCGCGCACGCAGTCGCCGAGTCCCATCCGCCCCGGGATGCGGTCGATCCGCGCGCCGAGCAGCGCGAAGTCGCGCGAGGCGAGGTCCATCATCCGGTTCACCGCCGCCGCGTCGAAGGTCGGGCTCTCGCAGGCGGCCCAGCGCGTCAGCCGCGCGAGGATCTCCTCGGCGTCGAAGGGCAGGGCGGTGGCGGGGGAATCCGTGCTCATGCATGCGTCTCCGGCGTGGCTGGGCGCCCAGCCTCGCCCTGCCTTGGGGATCCCGCAACCCCGCCCCGGGGAGAACGCAAGGGTGCCCCGCTTCCGCCAGACCCGCATGCCCGTGCTACCTTGGCGTGCATGAACATCTCCACCCGCCCGCGCCCCAGGCCGGCGCCGCAGACCGGCCCTGCCGTCTGGACCGCGGCCGACCTCACCGCCGCAGACTGGATGATCCCGGTCGGCGCGGAGGAGGCGTCGGAACTCGACGCCGTGCTGACCACCACCGAGGCGGCCGCGCCCGTGCCGCCGCTGAACCGGCTCGCACCCATCCTCGCCGCCGTCACCGCGCGGCTCGATACGGGCCACGGCTTCTGCCTGCTGCGTGGCCTGCCCTTCGACCGCCACGGCGCGGCGGCGGCCGAGGCGGCGCTGCTCGCGCTCGGCGCGCAGCTCGGCAAGCGGCTCTCGGGCGAAGGCGCGCCGGTGACCCGACTGACCGGCCCGCCGCCGGAGGGCCCCGCCTCCGGTCCGCCGCGCTTCCACAGCGAGGCCTGCGACGCCATCGCGCTGCTCTGCCTCGCCAACGCGCCTGACGCGGCGCCGCATGTGCTCGTCTCGGCCGGCGCGGTTCACAATGAGGTGATGCGCCGCGACCGCGCGCTGCTCGCCGCGCTGTACGAGCCCGCGCCGCTGGTCGAGGACGGCACGGCGGTCGAGCGCGCGGTCTTCACCATGACCGAAGGCGCCTTCGCCGCGCGCTACACGCGCCATGCGGTCGAGGCCGCGGCACAGTCGCCGCAGCCCGGCGCGCCGCCGCCGCCGGCCGACCAGCGTGCCGCCTTCGACCTGCTCGACACCGTCTGCGCCGCGCCGAACCTCGCCCTGAAGCTCGAACCGCGCCCCGGCGACCTGCTGCTGTTCAACCCGCATATCGTCTGGAAACTCCGCACCCTGGCCGAGACGCCGCGCGACGCGCCGCAGGCGCCGCAGGAGTTCCTCCGCCTGCGTCTGACCATGGAGCATTCCCGCCGCACCGTCGCGGAGCCCGCCTGATGCGCCTGCTCGTCGCCAACGCGAACACCACGCAGGCGATCACCGATGCCTGCGCTGCGGCCGCGCGCGCCGCCGCAGCGCCGGGCACCGAGATCGTCGCCGCGACGCCGCGCTTCGGCCCGGCGGTGATCTCCTCGCGCGCCGAGAACGCCATCGCCGGCCATGCGCTGCTCGAGCTGCTGGCCGAACATGCCGGGCGCGTCGATGCCTGCCTGCTTGCCGTCAGCCACGACACCGCGCTCGAGGCGGCGAAGCAGATGATGCCCTGCCCGGTGATCGGCATGACCGAGGCCGCCTGTCTCGTCGGCTGCCTGCATGGCGGGCGCTTCGGCCTGGTCACCTTCGGCGGCGTCGAGACCTATCGCGAACTGGTGGCACGGCAGGGCCTGGCGGCGCGCCTCGCGGGGCTCGCCGGGGTTGACGCGACGCCGCCCGAGGCCGTGGCGGACCCCGAGGGCGTCGGCGCGAAGGTGCTCGCCGCGATCGAAGGCCTGGCGGCGCAGGGTGCGGAGTCCGTGGTGCTCGCCGGTGCGGCGCTGGCCGGGTTCGACCGCCGCCTCCAGGCGCGCGCGCCGGTCGCGCTGCTCGACGGCATGGCCTGCGGCGTGCGGATGGCCGAGCTGATGGTCGCGTTCGGCCTGCCGCGGCCCCGGGCGGGATCCTACGCGCCCTGCGCGGGGCGGGAGAGCCTCGGCCTCTCGCCCGCCCTCGCCGCCCTGCTCGCGCGCTGATGCCGGGTTCTTCCGGTGTGTCTTCCTCCGCGCGGGAAGGCGCTGCAAAACGCGCTCAACAGGTGGGAGGCGCTGGTACGCCATCTCGAGGACGGCAGGCTATCCATCGACAACAACCTCGCCGAGCGGCTGCTGCGCGGGATCGCCCTTCCGGGGCGCGCGGCGCGTAGACCTTGTCGCGCCCGCGGGCCTCGCGGCGCTGGCGTCTTGCGGGCGATGTCGCGCACCAGCCTTCCGAGCCAGGTGCGCATGCGGCTGAGCTTGCGCTCGGCCTCGCGGTGGCGGCCGCGATGGATCAGCCTGGCGACCTCGCGCCGGGCATGGGTGGAGACGCGTGCGTAGGACTGGCGCAGCGTCGTGGTGGTGGCGACGCCGAGCAGGAAGTCGATGCGCGCGGCGCGACAGAAATCCAGCACCTCCGGCGCGCAGCAGCGGGTGTCGGCGCGGATCGGGATCTCGACGCGTGGCCCGTGGCTGCGGATCTCGGCCACCAGACGGCGCAGGGGGTTGCGCGCCTCGTCCCCGGTCGGCCGCCGGGCCGGGCGCAGGCTGTCGGCGTCGTTGCCGTCCTCGCAGCCGGCGGCGATCATCAGCAGGCGGAAGCGCAGCATCCCGGCGAGGCCGTGGCGGATGCGCCCCCTTGCACGCGGATCGTCGATGCAGGCGGCCAGACGCCGGGCCACGCCGAGACGGTCCTCGACCTCACGCAGCGCCAGCAGGCCGCCATCGGAGGAGAGAGAGCCGCCATCGAGGCGGGCGATGATCGGCTTGCCGGCCGACCGGCGACAGGCCAGGCAGCGGCAGGGTGGCGTTGGCGGTGGCGGGCATGGTGTCCGCGAAGGGCAGGGCTCTGGGGCCGCAGCCGAATCCTATGGCCGTTCAACGGGTTGCGCCATGCCCGCCAACCGTCATGAGTTTTCCGGGTTAGGGATGGCACGACGGCCTGCCCGCACACAGTTCCGCAACCTGCGCCTGACGGCGCCGCAGTCCGGCGGCGCTGACTGCCTTGCGCGAAACGTCGCAGGCCGGAGCGACCGCCTGCTGCACGGTGCTGGCGCCGGCGGCGACCATGCGGCACGGGCCAAGGTGGTGATGTGCCGCGCGGGCTGGGGTATTGAGCGTTGATGATCCGTCCCGACCCTCTGCCGGCGCTGCGGCGCGTGGCGGCCACGTTCGCACAGGCCTCGCAGCCACAGCGCGTCCTGGCGACGCTGCAGGCGGCCATGGGCGATGCGATCGGTCATCGCCTGTTCACCGTCATGCGGCACGACGCCGCGCGCGGACGCAACCGGCGCGTGCACAGCAGCGATCCCGATGCCTATCCCGTCTCGGGGTTCAAGCCGGTCGCGTGGGAGCATCCCTGGACGCAGCGCGTGCTTGTTGCCGGCGAGGCCTGGATCGGCCGTGACGCCGCCGACATCGCCTGGGCCTACCCCGACCACGACAAGATCGCGACGATGGGGCTGCACAGCGCGATGAACCTGCCGGTCCGCTGGAACGGCACCACGCTCGGGACGATCAACCTGCTGCACGGCGCCGGGCATTTCACCGCGGCCGATTCCGAACTCGGGCTGCTTTTCGCGGCTCTTGCGGTTCCCGCGCTTCTCGGCGTGGATAGGGCGTGACCTGTCGGAGGATCCGATCATGAATCCACTTCCCCGCCGCGGCCTGATCCTGGCCGCCCCCGCCCTGATCGCCACCACAGGTGCGGCCGCGCAGACGGCCTTCACCCGTCCCATCCGCCTCATCATCCCCTGGGCACCCGGCGGCACGACGGACATCCTCGGCCGCATCGTGGCCGAGCCGCTCGCCCAGGCGCTGGGCCAGCCCGTGCTCGTCGAGAACCGCTCGGGCGCGAGCGGCAATGTCGGATCCGACGCCGTCGCGAAGGCCGCTCCGGATGGCCATACGCTGTTGTTCGGCTCGATGAGCACGCATGCGATGAACCACGCGCTGATGCCTACCATGCCCTTCGACGGCGTCGCGGATTTCACGCCGCTGGCCCTGCTGGGCTTCGCGGTGAACACGATGGTGGTCCATCCGTCGCTGCCGGCGCGGACTGTGCCCGAGGTCATCGCCCATGCGCGCGCGAACCCCGAGAAGATCGCCTATGCCTCGGCCGGCCCCGGCTCGACCAATCATCTCTGCGCCGCACTGTTCGAGAGCATGGCCGGCGTACGCATGGTGCATGTGCCCTATCGCGGTGGCCAGCCTGCGGTCACCAGTACGGTCACGGGCCAGACGCAGCTCCTGTTCAGCGCGGCGACTCAGACGATGCCGCATGTGCAGGGCGGTCGGCTGCGCCTGCTCGCGGTGACGGAGGCCACGCGCTGGAGCCGTCAGCCCGATGTGCCGACCGTGGCGGAGACTATCCCCGGATACGAAATGGCCGTGTGGTTTGGCGCATTCGGGCCCCGGGGCATGGCGCCTGTGCTTCAGCAACGACTGAATGCGGAACTGAACCGCATCCTGGCCTCGCCGGCGGTGAACGAGCGCCTGAGCGGCATGGGTGTCGAGATCGCCCCGGAATCCACGGAGGCCTTCTCCGCCAGGCTGCGTGCCGACGCGGAGAAGTGGGGCGCCCTGATCCGGCGGCTCGGCATCGAGGTCGGCTGAGCCCGGCTTGCCGCTCCGGCGGCCGCGTTCCATCCTCCACCGCGCAGCACGGGGGGATACGCCGATGGACGCGCCGATCACGGTCGAGATCGAGGAGGGCATCGCCCTCCTCACGATGAACCGCCCGGAGACTCGCAACCCGCTCGACCCGGAGATGCAGGACGCGCTGCTCGACACGCTGTCCTCGCTCGATGCGGGCCAGGCGGTGCGCGTGGCGATCCTGACCGGCGCCGGCTCCGCCTTCTGCGCCGGCGGAAACGTACGCCGCATGAGCGAGGCGGCGAGCGGGCCGAAGGAACGCACCCCGGCCCAGGCGCGGGGCTACTACCGCTGGGGCATCCAGCGGATTCCCCGCCTGATCGAGACGCTCGAGATGCCGGTGATCGCCGCTGTCAACGGGCCGGCGATGGGCGCGGGATGCGATCTCGCCTGCATGTGCGACCTGCGGATTGCCGCCGAGAGCGCGCGTTTCGCGGAGAGTTTCGTGAAGCTGGGCATCATCCCCGGGGATGGCGGCGCGTGGCTGCTGCCGCGCGTGGTCGGCTTCGCGAAGGCCTCGGAGATGGCGCTGACGGGCGATGCGCTGAGCGCGCAGGAAGCCCTTGCCGCCGGCCTCGTCTCGCGCGTGGTGCCCGACGCTGAACTCATCCCGGCGGCGAGGGCGCTGGCGGCGCGCATCGCGGTCAACCCGCCCCAGGCTGTCCGCATGGCGCGCCGGCTGCTGCGCGAGGCCTGGAACAACAGGCTCGACACCGTTCTCGAGATGTCCTCCGCCATGCAGGCCGTCGCCCACACCACCGAGGACCACAAGGAGGCGCTCGCGGCGATGCGCGAGAAGCGCAAGCCGAGCTTCAGGGGCGCCTGAGATGGCGTTCGCACCGGGGCTGCTCGCCGGGCGCCGGGTGCTGGCCACCGGCGGCGGGACGGGGCCCGGGCGCAGCATGGGACGGCGCTTCCTGGACCTTGGCGCGTCGCGCGCCATTTGCGGGCAGCGCGGCGATGTGCCGATGGACAACGCGGCGGCGCAACTTCCCGCGCCTGAGATGCTGCATTGGAGCGCCGAACGGTGGGCCGCGCAGCGCGTCCGCACGCCTGCCCGCTGAGGAAGCTTCGCGATGGCCTTCACCGAGATCGCCTACGACGTCGCCGACCGGGTCGCCACGATCACGCTCAACCGTCCCGATCGGCACAATGCCTGGTCGGCGACGATCGAGACCGAGCTGCGCGAGGCCTTCGCGCTTGCCGAGACCGATGATGCGGTCCGCGCGATCATCCTCACCGGCGCCGGGCGCAGCTTCTGTGTCGGCGCGGACGTCACGGGCATCGCCGGGCGCAAGCCCGACCGGCCGCGCTTCGCGGGGGTGACGCCGCCGCCGGGCGGTCCGGCGCCGGTCGAGGATCTCGCGCGCCGCTACTCCTACATCCTCAATCTCGGCAAGCCGGTCATCGCGGCGATCAACGGCGCGGTCGCGGGCGTCGGCCTCGCGGTGACGCTGTACTGCGACCTGCGCTTCATGGTGGCGGGCGCAAGGCTGGCCTGCGCCTTTCCGCGCCGCGGGCTGATCGCCGAGCATGGCATCGCGTGGATGCTCCCGCGCCTTGTCGGCGCGATGAATGCGGCGGACCTTCTGCTGTCCGGGCGGACGATCGCGGCCGAGGAAGCGGAGCGCATGGGCCTGGTCCGGGTGCTTCCCGCCGAGGGCTTCGCTCCCGGGGTCCGGGCTTATGCGGCCGACCTCGTCGAGAATTGCTCGCCACGCTCGCTTCGCGTCATCCGCCGCCAACTCGCGCTCGCGCCGCTGCACTCGCTGGCCGACGCGATCGAACTAGCCGAGGTCGAGCAGGCCGCCACCATCGGCACCGAGGACCGGCGCGAAGGTGCGGCGGCGTTCCTCGAGAAGCGCAGGCCGAACTTCACGGGGCGTTGAAGCGCGGCCCGAGACCGCCTGCTGCGCGGATCGCCTCGCGCTCAGCATCGTCCAGGCCGAGCAGGCCGCCGAGCACTTCGGCCTCGTGCTGGTTGAGGAAGGGGCTCGGCACGAAGTCGGGCGGGGGCGCGTCGGCGATCCGCAGGGGCGTGGAGGGCAGGACGACGCGGCCGACCTCCGGATGCTCCACCCAGCGCAGCATGCCGCGCTCGTGCATGCCGGCATCGTTGAGGACCTCCTCGAGGGTTCTGACCGGGGCGGCAGGCACGCCGTGCTGGCGCGTCAGGCTTTCGAGCTCCGCGCGCGCATGCGCGGCCGTCCAGTCGGTGACGAGGCGATCCACCTCGGCCATGTGCTTCACGCGGTCGGGGTTGCTGCGGAAGCGCGGGGCGCCGATCAGCGCATCCTGGCCCATGGCGCGCAGCAGGCGGTCCCAGTGCTCCTCGGTGACGACGATGATGGCGATCCAGCCATCGGAAGCCGGGTAGACATTGTAGGGCGCCATGGCGAGGCCGGCGTGGCTGTTGCCCGTGCGCGGCGGCACGTCCTTCAGCTTGCCGCCGAAATGCATCCCGATCGCCGAGGCGAGCGTCGAATAGGCGGCGTCCTGCATCGCGACCTCGACGAAGCCGCCCTTGCCGCTGCGCTCGCGCGCGAAGAGCGCCGTCATGATCGCGCCGTAGAGATGCGTCCCGCCGAGGAAGTCGCAGACCGTCGGTCCGGCCTTGGTCGGCGGCCCGTCCGGGAAGCCGGTGGTGTGCATGATCCCGACGGCCGCCTGCACGGTCAGGTCCATGGCCAGCCTGTCGCGGTCCGGCCCGGTCTGGCCGTAGCCCGAGCCGGCTGCATAGACGAGGCGCGGATTGCGCGCGCGCAGGACCTCGTGGCCGAGGCCGAGGCGTTCCATCGCGCCGGGCGAGAAATTCTCGATCAGCACATCCGCGCGGTCCACAAGGCGCAGGAACACCTCCTGCCCTTGCGGGTTCTTCAGGTCGAGCGAGAGGCCGAGCTTGTTGGAGTTCAGCATCGCCTGCGGCACCGAGCCGCCCGCGACCATCGCCCGGCGCCGCAGCGGCTCGCCGTTCGGCGGCTCGATCTTGATGACCGTCGCGCCCGCCATCGCCATCAGGAAGCCTGCATAGGGCGCCTGGTAGATGTGCCCCAGATCGAGGACGAGGATGCCGTCGAGCGGGCGGGTCGTCATCGGCGCGCCTCAGATCTTCGAGCCCAAGGCGCGCCGGCCGATCGCGCTGCGATGCACCTCGGACGGTCCTTCATAGACGCGCATGAGGCGCACCTGCTGGTGCATGAGCTGCAGCGGCAATTCCTTCGTCATGCCCATCGCGCCGAGGGTCTGCATCGCGTTGTCGAGGACGGATTGCGCCATCTCCGTCGCGCGGACCTTGAGGATGGAGGCCTCCAGCCGGACATCCGCGCCGGCGTCGAGCTTGGCCGCGAGATCCTGCACCATCAGCCGGCAGGCATGCATCTCCATCACCGCCTCGGCGGCGAACCACTGGATCGCCTGGCGGTCCGCGAGCCGCACGCCCCAGGTCACGCGGTTCTGCGCGTGCTCGGCCATCATCTCGAGCGCGCGGCGCGCCATGCCGATGCAGCGTGCGCCCATCTGCATGCGGCGCACGTTCAGGCGGAGCTGCATCGGCGCGTAGCCGCGGCCGAGCTCGCCGAGAACGTTCTCGTGCGGCACGCGGCAATCCTCGAACACGAGCTCATAGGTCTTGCGGCCGCCGATCATCGGGATCTCGCGCTCGATGACGAAGCCGGGCGTTCCCTTCTCGACGATGAAGGCGGTTATGCCGTCCTGGCGCTTGCCGTCCCCCGTGCGCGCCATGAGGATGATGAAGTCGGAGCGAGGGACGTTGGACACCCATATCTTGCGCCCATTGATGACCCAGTCGTTTCCGTCGCGGACGGCGCGCGTCGTCATCCCGGCAGGATCGCCGCCGGCGCCGGGCTCGGAGATCGCCATAGCGGAACGCTGCTCGCCCTTCGCGTAGGGCGTGAGGTATTTCGCGCGCTGCATCGGGCTCGCGACGGCGAGCATCATGTGCAGGTTCGGACTGTCGGGCGGGATGGTGAAGGGGATGCAGGCGCGGGCCATTTCCTCCTCGGCCGCGGCAAGGGAGAGCAGCGGCAGGTTCGCGCCGCCGAACTCCTCGGGCACGTCGAGGCCCCAAAGGCCGAGTTCCGCGCAGCGGGAGAGAAGGCGCGCCTCCTCCTCCTCGGAGAGGCGGAAGCCGCCGCCGGTCGCCTCGCGCTTCAGCACCGCGGGCTCCAGCGGCATCAGGTCGCGTTCCACGAACTTCGCGACGAGGTCCCGCAGCATCCGGGTTTCCTCGCTGACGGCCTGGGGCTGGTTGCGGTCCATTGTGCGATCCTCCGACGTCGCCGAAACCGACCACCGAGGGGTGGTCGCGTCAAGCGTGGCCATGCTCAGCGCATGTAGCGCCAGCGGAAGCGGTCGCCCTGCGTCTCGATGCACCCGACCGTCGGGGCGGGGAAGTGGATCGGCAGGATGCGGGCGTCCGTGCTGGCGACCTGATCGAAGAAGCGCCGGCGGCTGGCCTCGGCCTCGGCCGGATTCCAGCAGAATACCGTGGACCAGTCCGGCTGATGCACCTGCAGGGCGTGGTGCATCAGGTCGCCCGTGATGACCGCGTGCTGCCCGCCGCTGCGGATGTGGACGCAGCAATGGCAAGGGGAGTGGCCCGGCGTCGGTTGCAGCGTGATGCGGTCGTCCAGCTGGAAGTCGTCGTCCACCAGCAGGGCCTGGCCAGCCTCGACGATCGGCTCGCAGTTGAAGCGATGGACGTTTCCGCCGCCGCCGGGGCGCTCGATCGCGGCCTTGGTCGTCGCGTCCCAGGCCTCGTATTCCCGCTTGTGGAAGATGTACTTCGCGTTCGGAAAGGTCGGCACCCAGCGCCCGTCGCGCAGCACCGTGTTCCAGCCAGAATGGTCGATGTGCAGATGGGTGCAGAAGACGTAGTCGACATCCTCGAAGGACAGGCCCTCCGCCTTGAAGCCGTCGAGCCATGGCTGCTTCGGGAAGTCCATCGGCGCCGGGTAGCCCTTGTCCTCGCCGGTGCAGGTATCCACGAGGATCGTGTGGTGCGGCGTCCGCACGACATAGGTCTGGTAGGTGATGACCATCTTGCCGGAGGCGGCGTCGAAGGTCTCGGGCTCGATCTCCTTCAGACGTTCCGCAAGCAGCGCCGGCTCGGCCGCCGCCTTGGGAAACATCTGGTCAGGCGCGCGCCATGGGCCGTCGCGCTCGATGATGCTGGTGATGGTGACATCGCCGATAGTGAGACTGCGCATGCTGGCTCCCGTGTCCGTTCAGGTGATCATTCGGCGCTGCTGCCCGCCGCGGGGCGCCGAGCCGTCGCATGGAGGCAGGGCAGGATCGCGGGACATCCGACGCGCCCCGCCCTGCGGGAGGTTCGAGCATCCCGCCGCGGATCCCGACGACGGATGGCCGACCGTCGCGCTGCCGCCCGGCCGTTCACGCCGCAGCCGCCTTTCGCGCAAGGATGCTCGCGAGGGCTGCGTTGAACCCGGCAGCCGCCTCATACGCGACCCAGTGACCGGCGCCTCGGATCTTTGCGGTGAGCGCGCCATCACGAAGGCGATGCACGAGGTCCAGGCGCTGCTGCACATGCGGGCGTGCGATCGCGTCGAGCTCGCCGTAGATCGCGCCCAGCGGCGCACGGCCACGCTCGATCGCCCGCTTCAGTGAATCCGTGCTGGCCCAGCCCCGGCTCTTGAAGCGGGCGCGGCGCGTGTGGAGGTCCTGCATGGCAAGCGCGACATCGTCGATCCGCGTCGCATCGGCGAACATCAGGGCAGCCAGGTTGTGGCGGTTCGCCTCCTCCCGCGCCCTGCCCTCGAGATGACGGACCTTGACCAGCTCCGTGGGGCTGCGGGTGAAGCCGAGGGCCCCGGCGCCGACGATGGTCAGCGAACGGCACCTCTCGGCGTCCAGCGCGGCAAGGTGGCCCGAACACAGCGCGCCGAACGAGAAGCCGACGAGATCGTAGCCCGTCCCGCCGATCAGGATGCGGTCCAGCCCGTCGCGCAGGATCGCGGCGATGCTCTCGGGCGAGGCGGGTTCCGCGGGCATGTCGCTGTCGCCGAGCCCGGGCAGGTCGGCGCAGACGACCATTCGCTCCTTCGCGAGGGCCGGGATGTTCCGCAGCCAATGCCGCCACGAGCCCGAACCTCCGTGCAGCAGCACCACCGGGCGGCCGTTGCCCCAGGCGCGCCAGACCATGCCGCCTGCGCCGCAAGGGGTCTCGGTGCGGCGTGCCGCGGCGGCAACCGCGCGAAGCTCGGCGTGCGGCTCCTCGCGTGCGTCGTTCGCGCTCCATGTCGCGCCTGCCATGCTTCTCCGTCTCATGCCTGCCCGGCGCGCATCCTAGGGCAGGATCCGACGCGGTCCAGCCCGGCTGCGGCGTGCTCAGACCGCGCCGACCGCCTGTGGCGGGAGATCCGCGACCACGTCCACGGCCTCGATCCCCAGCCTGCGTTCCAACTCCGGCAGCGTCGCGCGCGCCACGGCGATGACGGCGGCCTGCAGGTCGGGAGCGGGGTCGCCGCCGCGCGCGGCCTTCTGCAGCGCCTCCGCCTCGGTCGCGAGCCGCGCGGCCCCAAGCGTCCGCGCGGCGCCGACGAGCCGATGCGCTGCGTGCTGGACGTGGCCGGCGTCCGACTTCTCGGCTGGCGCGGCATTGCACAGCATCGAGAGGGACCGCCTGACCTCGCCGACGAACTCCGCGAGGATCCCGTGGGCGGCGTGGCCGAGTTCCCGCTCGAGCGTGTCGAGCACGCTGCCGTCGAGATAGGGCGTGGCGGGTTCCGCGGCATCCGGCATGGTTTCCGCATCGCGCTGATTCGGCAGGTTCCTGAGGAGCTGCAGCAAGGCGGAGCGGTCGAGGGGCTTGGACAGGTGGCCGTCCATGCCGGCACGCCGCGTCGCCTCGATCTGCTCCGGCAGCGCGGACGCCGTCAGGGCGATGACCGGGACATCGCAGGCGGGTGGCGGCAGCGCCCGGATGCGGCGGGTTGCCTCGAAGCCATCCATGGTCGGCATCTGCAAATCCATCAGGACCGCGTCGAAGCCGCCATTCGCGAGGGCGAGCAAGGCGCCCACGCCATCCTCCGCCGCCTCGACGGCGTGGCCGGCGCTGCGCAGCATGGCCTGGGCGATCTGGCGATTGGCCGCGACATCGTCCACCACCAGCAGGCGCAGCGGCCTCTCGGCATCCTGGCCCGCCGCCGCGGGGCTGGCGGCCTGCTCGGGGCCCGGCAGCGCCGCGGGGTGGAGCGGGATCTCGATCCAGAACAGCGCGCCGCCGCCAGGCGGTTCGGCACAGCCGATGCGGCCTTCCATCAGGGCGACAAGCCGCGCGGAGATCGCGAGGCCGAGGCCCGTGCCCTGTGCTTCGCCCGCTCCCTGCGGTTCGAGCTGCACGAAGTCCTCGAACAGGAGATGCCGCTTCTCGGCCGGAACGCCAGGGCCGGTGTCGAGCACCTCGATGCGCAGATGACCGTCGTCGAGGCGGCGCAGGCGAAGCTCGACACGGCCGCCGCTCGGCGTGAACTTCACGGCGTTCGACAGCAGGTTCAGCAGAAGCTGGCGGAGCCTGGTCGGGTCGAGTTCGGCCGCTTCCGGCAGCGCCGGGTCGAGGTCGAGGTGGAAATTGAGCGCCTTGCGCGCGATCTCGGGCGCGAGCAGGGACGCGCAGCCGTCGAGAAGCGGGCGCAGAGCCACCGGCCTCGGCGCGAGGTCCAGCCGTCCGGCCTCGATCTTCGACAGGTCGAGAAGCCCGTTCACGAGATCCAGCAGATGCCGTCCGGCTTCGTGAAGCGTCTTGACCTGCTCCCGCTGGTCGGGTTCGAGACGGGGGTCCTGCAGCAGGACCTGTGCAAAGCCCAGCACGCCGTTGAGCGGCGTCCTCAGCTCGTGCGAGACGCGCGCGAGGAAGCGGCTCTTGGCCTCGCCCGCTGCTGCGGCCGCGTCGCGCGCAGCCGCCAGATCCTGCATCGCGCGCTTCAGCGCGGTGATGTCCGTGCGGATGCCGACCGTGCCGCCGTCGGGCGTTCTTCGCTCGGTGATCAGCACCCATCGGCCGTCCGGCAGAAGGCGTTCCATCGGCGGCTGGTCCCCCAGATGGAAGGCCTTGCTCTGGGCGACGAAGGCCTCGATGTCGTCGCCCGCCTGCGGGTACTGGCCGCGTTTCGCGCCCTCCCGCATGATGTCCTCGAAGCTCGCGCCGGGTTGAATGAAGGGCGTGCTGATGCGGTAGAAGTCCTTGTAGCGGCTGTTGCAGGCAACGAGCCGGTCGTCGGCGTCGAACATGACGAAGCCGTCCGACATCGATTCGAGCGCGCTCTCCAGCGTGCGTCTCGCCCGGGCCCTTTCTTCCTCGGCCTTGTCGCGTTGGCGCAGCATCACCATCAGCGCGAGCGCGACAAGGATGATCACCATCCCCAGGATGCTCGATACGGCGAAGGCCCGGACGCGATCGCGGTACCATCCGGCGAGCGCGGCATCGACATCGAGCGTCGTGGCGATGACCAGCGTCGCGTACAAGGTCGGCCGCACGGCCATGAAGACCGGGGCGCCATCGAAGCGGCTCGTGCCAAGCGAAGCGGTCGGCCCGATGCCGATCCTTGCCGCCGGGGGCGTCAGCCGCTGCCCGATCCGCGTCTCGTCGTGCGGCACCGCGGCGAGGAGGATCCCGTCATCCCGCTCGAGCGTGGTGCGCAATCCAGGGCTCTCTCCCGCAGCGGTCAGGAGTGCGCGGACCGATGGCACGGGCACTTCCGCCACCGCGAGGACGGGTCCGAGGCCGACCACCGTGATGTTGCGGGCGAAGAAGAGCGTCCATTCGCCGGTCGTCGGATTGTGGACCGGGCCGCCGATGGAGACGCCGCCGCCGCGTTCGGCCAGATCGGAAAAGCCGGTTTCCACGGGAAGCGGCAGGCGCCGTCGCCGCGAGACCGGAAGCGCCGTGGCGACAGGCAGGCCGTCGGCTCCGAGCAGCAGGATGTCGCGATAGGTGAAGTTCTGGTTGTTGAACTGACGCAGGACGCGGTTCAGGACGGCGATGTCCATGCGGTCGTCCTGCGCGAAATGCGCCAGCATCGCCGGCAGGCCGGCCAGCATGGCGTCCACTTGCACGAAGGCCCTGTTGATCGAGGTCTCCGTCGCAAGACTCACGCGCTCCACCGTTTCCTGCACGGAGGCGATCTGCGCTTCCCGCGCCCGGCCGATGATCATCAGCGTCGCCGTCGTCTGGGCGAGAAGCAGCACGATTGCGCCGATGAAGATCGCGCGCCGCAGAATAAGGGTGTTGTGCATCGTCAGTCGAGGCGGGCCCTCACGCCCAATTCAGGCGCGAGGTGCGCGTTCCAGGCATCCACGCAGGGTTCGCCGCAGCGCCGCACCCATCCCGGCAGGACCGTCTCCGTCAGGAGGCGTATGCGGCGTTGCTGGTCGGCTTCCGACGTCGGCACGACCGTGATCGTGCCGCGCCGGCCGGTCCTGCAGGTCGGGCGGCCCGCATTGCAGGCGATCCCTTCGACGGTCTCGATCTCGGCCGCGTCCCAGATCTGCCGTTCCAGGGACGCGAGTTCGCGGCGGAGCAGGCTGCGGGCCCAGTCCGGCAGGCCATTCCAGGCCGCCCTGTTCGCGCCGAAGACCGACAAGCCCCAGGTGATGGCCATGCTGTGCATGTGACTGGTAACTTCGTGGAGCCCGATCGTATTCGCCGAGAGGGTTCCGGTCACGGCGCATTCGACCACGCCGGAGCGGATCGCGGCGAGCGTTTCGCCGAACGGTATCACGATCGGGGTTGCCCCGAGCGCGGTGAACATCTCCGACTGCCCGACCGAGGAGGTCCGGATGCGCCGGCCGGCCAGATCCGCCAGCCCGCTGAACGGGCTGCGGCAGAACACGACCTGCGCGGGGTAGGTGTAGACCGCGAGGAGTTCCACCTCGTACCGCTCGGCGAGCAGCGCCTCCAGATGCGGGCGATACAGCGCCACGCTGCGGCGCAGCGAAGCCATGTCGGGATTCACGATCGGCAGATCCACGGCGTTGAATTCGGGCTCCTCGGTGCTGACGACGGCCAGGAGCACGGTGCCGAAGGGCACCACGCCGAGCCGCATCAGCGCCAGCATCTCCTGCGCCCGGATGCCGCTGCGATCGAAGGGCGCGATCTCGGCCTGCAGGCGGCCGCCCGAGATCTCCTCGAGCCGGCGCCAGAACGGCTCCTCGTGGCGGACATATTGGCTGACATCGGCAAGGCCGCCGACGATCTTGAGCCGCAGAGGAGCGGGCCCAGGCGCCTGGGCACCCGCCATGGCGGGCAAAAAGCCGACAAGTACCGCCATGAGCCACGGAAGGGCCCGGACGAATCGAGAGAACAATGACCCCACGCGTCTCTCCTCCGGGGCGTGAACGTCCCATGGATTGTTGCCACCTTTACGCGAAGAGTGTCACAGTCTCCATTAAAGAAACGCGGATTGCATGCGGGGCCGATCTCCCGCCGACCGCCGGGTGGCCGGCCGCACTCGGTTCCACGGACCCTGCCATGGGCGGACACCGTTGCGCGATCGCAAGCCATCGCGGAGGCGCGTTTCTCTGGCCCGAGAACGGCCTGACAGCGTTTCGCGCGACGGCGCGGCTCGCCCTCGAGCAGGCGGAATGCGACGTCCATGCAAGCGCCGATGGCCTGCCGATCGTGATCCATGACGCGACCCTGGATCGGACCACGGACGGCACCGGCCCGGTCTGCGGCGCCATCGCGGCGGACCTCGCCCGGTTGCGTCTCCGGGGGGGCGGGGGCGAAGGCGTCCCGAGCCTCGCCGAGGTGCTGGAAGTCCTGCGGGGATCGCCGGTCGCGCCACGAATCGAGATCAAGAGCGACGGGCAGGGGCGGCCCTATGCGGGGCTCGTGCAGCGGGTCCTGGGGGATCTCGACCGCGCGGGGCTGCGTGGCCGCGCCTGGCTGATCGGCTTCGATGCGCCGACCATGGCGGAAGCGATGGCCGCCGGAGGGCTCGCCGGCGTCGCCTGGCTGCTCGAGCGCCAGAACTGGGCATCGCTCGGCCTGCCGGGCGTCGTCGCGGTCGCGCGGAGCTACGGGTTCCCCGAGGTCGGGGTCCACGAATCGGCGCTGGATGCCGAGGCCTGCGCCGCCGTGAAGGCTGCGGGCGTCGGCGTGTCGGTCTGGGGCGCGAACCACGCGCCGGCGATCCGCCGGATGCTGGCCATCGGCGTGGACCTGCTGGCCACCGATGACCCGCCGCTGGCGATCGCCCTGCGCGGCAGGGCATCCTGACGCCTCCGCGCAGGCGACGCGTCTGGCCGCGGGCATCCGGACATGCGCCGGACAAGGGATTGCGGCGCACGCCTGGCCACGGCATCGCGTCCGTGTCCCGAGCCTTTCCACGACCCCGGCCGATAAGATACGACAGGGCGGGACTGCGGGCCGGGTTCTGCGGCAATCGTCCGGCGGCCTGAAGCCCGAGCGCGAGGTGACCCATGCTCGTCAACCAGATTCCCCTGCTGGACTTCGGATTGGGCGACGAGATCGACATGCTGCGCGACAGCGTGCGGTCCTTCGCCGCCGAGCGCGTTGCGCCGCTCGCGGCGGAGATCGACCGCACGGACGAGTTCCCGCGCCACCTTTGGCCGGAGATGGGCGCGCTCGGCCTGCACGGGATCACCGTGGAGGAGGAGTATGGCGGCGTCGCCATGGGCTACGTCGCGCATTGCGTGGCGATGGAGGAGGTCAGCCGCGCCTCGGCATCCGTCGGCCTGTCCTATGGCGCGCATTCGAACCTCTGCGTCAACCAGATCCGACGCTGCGGCACCGAGGAGCAGAAGCGGCGCTACCTGCCGAGGCTCGTCTCCGGGGAACATCTCGGCGCTCTCGCCATGAGCGAGGCAGGCGCCGGCAGCGACGTCGTCTCGATGCGCCTGCGCGCCGACAGGCGCGGCGACCGGTACATCCTGAACGGCACGAAGATGTGGATCACCAACGCTCATTATGCCGAGACGATGGTCGTCTATGCCAAGACCGATCTCGAGGCTGGCGCGAAAGGCATCACCGCCTTCATCGTCGAGCGCGACTTCAAGGGTTTCCGGCCGGCCCAGAAACTCGACAAGCTCGGCATGCGCGGTTCTCCGACGAGCGAACTGGTCTTCGAGGATTGCGAGGTTCCGGCCGAGAACGTGCTCGGCGAGGTCGGCGGCGGCGTGCGTGTCCTGATGTCCGGACTCGATTACGAACGCGCGGTGCTGGCGGCGGGTCCGCTCGGCATCATGCAGGCCTGCCTCGACCTCGTCGTTCCCTATGTCCACGAGCGCAAGCAGTTCGGGCAGGCGATCGGCGAGTTCCAGCTGATCCAGGCCAAGCTGGCGGACATGTACACGACGCTGAGCGCCTGCCGCGCCTATGTCTATGCGGTGGCGCGGGCCTGCGACCAGGGGCGCACAACGCGCAAGGATGCGGCGGGCGCGATCCTCTTCGCCGCGGAAGCGGCGACGAAGGCGGCGCTCGATGCCATCCAGATCCTCGGGGGCAACGGCTACATCAACGACAATGCGACGGGCCGGCTGCTGCGCGACGCCAAGCTCTACGAGATCGGGGCGGGCACGAGCGAGATCCGCCGCATGCTCATCGGGCGCGAACTGTTCCGGGAGACCGCGTGAGCCATATCATCGCATCCGCCATAGATCCGCGCTCGGAGGCGTTCGCGGCCAATGCCGCCGCCATGCGCGGCCTGGTGCGAACGCTGTCCGAACGCGCTGCCGAGGCAGCCGCGGGAGGGCCGGCCGCGGCACGCCAGAAGCACATCGGGCGCGGAAAGCTGCTGCCGCGCGAGCGGGTCGAGCGGCTGCTCGACCGCGGTGCGCCGTTCCTCGAAATCTCGCCGCTCGCCGCGCGCGGCATGTATGGCGGCGAGGTGCCGGGCGCCGGCATCATCGCCGGCGTCGGCCGCGTTTCGGGGCGCGAATGCGTCATCGTCGCGAACGACGCGACGGTGAAGGGCGGCACCTACTACCCCATCACGGTGAAGAAGCACCTGCGCGCGCAGGAGATCGCGCTGCAGAACCGGCTGCCCTGCATCTACCTTGTCGATTCCGGCGGCGCGAACCTGCCGAACCAGGACGAGATCTTCCCCGACCGCGAGCATTTCGGCCGCATCTTCTACAATCAGGCCCGGATGTCCGCGGCGGGCATCGCGCAGATCGCCTCGGTGATGGGGTCGTGCACGGCCGGCGGCGCCTATGTGCCCGCGATGTGCGACGAGGCGATCATCGTGCGCGAGCAGGGCACCATCTTCCTCGGCGGCCCGCCGCTGGTGAAGGCCGCCACCGGCGAGGTCGTCAGCGCCGAGGATCTCGGCGGCGCCGATGTCCATACGCGCCTGTCGGGCGTCGCGGACCATTACGCGGCGGACGACATGCATGCGCTCGGGATCGTGCGGCGGATCGTGGCGGGCCTCGGGGCCGGCGCCCGGGGCCTGCCCGATCGCTGCGCCCCGCCGCCGCCGCGCTACGACCCGGCGGAACTGCACGGCGTCGTCCCGACGGATCTGCGCACGCCGCTCGACCCGCGGGAGATCATCGCGCGGATCGTGGACGGATCGGAGTTCGACGAGTTCAAGCATCGCTATGGAACCACCCTGGTCTGCGGCTTTGCCCGGATCTGGGGGATGCCGGTCGGCATCCTCGCCAATGCCGGCATCCTGTTTTCCGAGTCCGCCCTGAAGGGCGCGCACTTCATCGAGCTGTGCTGCCAGCGCAGGATTCCGCTGCTGTTCCTGCAGAACATCGCCGGCTTCATGGTGGGGCGGAAATACGAAGCCGGCGGCATCGCGAAGGACGGCGCCAAGCTCGTGACCGCCGTCGCCTGCGCGGAGGTGCCGAAGTTCACCGTCATCACCGGCGGCTCCTTCGGCGCGGGGAATTACGGCATGTGCGGCCGTGCCTACTCGCCCCGCTTCCTGTTCACCTGGCCGAATTCGCGCATCTCGGTGATGGGCGGCGAGCAGGCGGCGAGCGTCCTCGCCACGCTCCGCCGCGACAACATCGAGGCGCGCGGCGAGGCCTGGTCAGCCGAGGCCGAGGAGGAATTCAAGGCGCCCATCCGGGCGAAATACGAGCGCGAGGGCGACCCCTACTACGCGACGGCGCGCCTGTGGGACGATGGCGTGATCGATCCCGCGGACACCCGAGACGTGCTCGGCCTCGCCATGGCGGCGGCGCTCAATGCGCCGGTCGAGGAGACGCGCTTCGGCGTGTTCCGGATGTGAGCGGGATGTTCCGCAGCCTCCTCATCGCCAATCGCGGCGAGATCGCCTGCCGCATCATCCGCACGGCGCGGCGCATGGGCATCCGCTGCATCGCGGTGTTCAGCGACGCCGATGCGGGCGCGCTGCACGTCGCTCTGGCCGACGAGGCGCACCCGATCGGCCCGGCGCCGGCGCGCGAATCCTATCTCCTGGGGGACCGGATCATCGCGGCCGCCCGCGCCTCGGGCGCCGAGGCGATCCATCCGGGCTACGGCTTCCTCTCGGAGAATGCCGACTTCGCGGAGGCCTGCGCGGCGGCGGGGATCGTCTTCATAGGTCCGCCGGCCCCGGCCATCCGCGCCATGGGCAGCAAGGCGGAGTCGAAGGCCCTGATGGAAGCGGCCGGCGTGCCGGTGGTGCCCGGCTATCACGGCGCGGACCAGGGCGAGGACCGTCTGGTTGCGGAAGCGGCGCGGATCGGTTTTCCGGTCCTGATCAAGGCGAGCGCAGGGGGCGGCGGCAAGGGGATGCGGCCCGTGCCCGCCGCGGCCGACTTCCTCGCCGAACTGGCCGGCGCGCGCCGCGAGGCCAGAGCCGCCTTCGGTGACGACCGCGTGCTGCTTGAACGCTACCTGCGGAAGCCGCGGCATGTGGAAGTCCAGATCTTCGCCGACAGCCACGGCCGCACGATCCATCTCCACACACGCGACTGCTCGGTCCAGCGCCGCCACCAGAAGATTCTCGAGGAAGCGCCCGCGCCCGCGCTTTCCTCCGCGTTGCGGACGCGCCTGCACGATGCCGCGGTCGCCGCCGCGCGCGCGGTCGGCTACGTCAGTGCGGGAACGGTCGAGTTCATCGTCGAGGGCGAGGACGCCTTCTTCATGGAGATGAACACGCGGCTGCAGGTCGAGCATCCGGTGACCGAACTTGTCACCGGGCTCGACCTGGTGGAGTGGCAGTTGCGGGTCGCGGCCGATGAGCCGTTGCCCGTCACCGAACCGCCCGAGACGCGGGGCCACGCCGTCGAGGTGCGGCTCTATGCCGAGGATCCGGCGGCCGAGTTCCGTCCTTCGGTCGGCACGCTGAGCCGGTTCGCTGTGCCGCCAGCTGCCGTGGATGTCCGCGTGGATACGGGCGTGCGCGCCGGGGATACGATCACGCCGCACTACGACCCGATGATCGCCAAGGTCATCGCCTGGGGAGAGGATCGCGCATCAGCGCTCCGGGGCCTGGCTCGTGCTCTAGCGCGGACGGAAGTCGCCGGACTTGCCACCAATCTTGGCTTTCTCCGGCGTCTCGTCGCGCACCCGGCGATGGTCGCTGCCGATCTGGATACCGGCTTCGCCTCGCGCCATGCCGCTGTGCTCGTGCCGCCACCCACCGAGGCGCCGCCCGCCGCACTGGCCGCGCTTGCCGCGGTGCTGCGCGAGCGGCGGCGGAACGGCGGACAGGGCGTGTCGCCATGGGATCGCTGCGCCGGCTTCCGCCTGTTCGGCCCGGCCGACGAGGTGTGGCTGCTGCGCGACGCCGTGCGCGTGCGCCATCTGAGGGTGCGGCAGTTCCGCGATCGCGCGGAGGCCGTGGTGGACGACGGCGCGGCCTTTCTCATCGCCGCCGGCGACGGCCCGGAACCGCGGGTCCGCATCGACGGCATCTGGCAATCGGCCGGCGTGGCGCTCGACGGCGATGCGGTCAGCCTCACCTTCGCGGGCGAGGATTACGCGTTGCGTCTGCTGGACCCCTACGCGCCGCGCGGCGGCGAGGCGGCGGCGGAAGGGCGTCTTTCGGCCCCGATTCCGGGGCGTGTGGTGCAGGTTCTGGTCGGCGTCGGCGACCGTGTCGCGCGCGGCCAGGTCGTCGCGATCCTGGAGGCGATGAAGACCGAATTGCGCATCGTCGCGCCCGCCGAGGGCATCGTCGCGCATGTCGGCTGCGCCGCCGGCGACAGCATCGAGGAAGGCACCGAGATCGTCACCCTCGCGCCGCCGGACGAGGGCGCATCGCCTCCCTGATCGGGTGGCGCAGCAGCAGGCCCGCGCGGCGGAATGCACAGCCCAGGTGGATCGCGGCCGGCATGGCCGCATAGGCGGCACGCAGCGGGAGCAGCCGGAGCAACGCGGCCAGCGCCTCGCTGCGCGCGCCGCGTTGCGCGAGCGCGCAGGCCAGGATCAGCGCCGCCTCCTGCGGCGCCACCGCCGGGCAGAGCGGGCAGCCGGCCTGGATCGGAGCGGCGCGCAGCAGGCTGTCGAGCGGCGCGGCCGCGGTGGTTGCGTCCTCCGCCTCGAGGACCATCGCCGCCGCGTGCAGGGACGGCGTGCCGCGGTGCCAGGCGCGGACGGCATCGAGCAGCAGGCGCTCTGCGGCCGGGAGGTCGTCGGCAGGTGTTCCGGCCCAGGGCCAGTCGGGAAGTCCGCCGGTGGACATCGAGGTTCCTCATCGCTGCGGGAGCAAGGAATAACGCGACTGAGAATGATTCGCAATAAAGCGCCGCTCAAAGGAACTCCCGGCCGGGCGGCATGTGCCTCCGCGTCCGAGATCGCCCCGCGCCCTTGAAGGCGGGAACCGTGGAGGTCTTGCCCCTTCCGGCGCAATCGGCACCAAGCAATTCTGCCGGCATGACGTTCTGGAGAAAGGATTTCGCTCCCCTTGTCCCGTGCTCCGCGGCACCCGACCATCACCGCTGACTTCGCAAGGAACGCCCGGCCATGGATGCAGCCCCGCCACCCGCCACCGGAATCGTGGACGGCTTCGAGGGCGCAGTCGGCAACACGCCGCTCATCCGCCTGCGCCGGGCCAGCGCGGCGACGGGCTGCGAGATCCTCGGCAAGGCGGAATTCATGAACCCCGGCGGCTCGGTCAAGGATCGGGCCGGCCTCGGCATCATCCTCGACGCCGAGAAGCGCGGCCTGCTCACGCCCGGCAAGCCCGGCACGATCGTGGAGGGCACGGCGGGCAACACCGGCATCGGCATCACCCTTGTCGCCAATGCCCGCGGCTACCGCAGCGTCATCGTGGTGCCCGAGACGCAGAGCCGCGAGAAGATCGACTTCCTGCGCATGATCGGCGCCGACCTGCGCCTGGTGCCGGCGAAGCCCTTCTCCGACCCGGGCAACTACGTCCATGTGAGCCGCCGCATCGCCGAGGAGATTGGCGCGGTGCACGCCAACCAGTTCGACAACACCGCCAACCGCGCCGCGCATGAGGCGACGACGGGGCCCGAGATCTGGACGCAGACCGACGGCCGCGTGGATGCCTTCACCTGTTCCTGCGGCACCGGCGGCACGCTGGCCGGCGTGGCCCGCGCGCTCAAGGCCCGCAACCCGGCAACCCGCATCGTGCTGGCCGACCCCATGGGCAGCGCCCTCCATTCCTGGGTCAAGACCGGCGAGCTGAAGGCCGAGGGCACTTCCATCACCGAGGGCATCGGCCAGGCCGCCCGCGTGCCCGGCAACCTCGAACCCGACCGCGCGCTGATCGACGATGCGGTGCAGGTCACGGACGAGGAGGCGCTCGAACAGGTTTTCGACCTGCAGATCCACGAGGGCATCTCGATCGGCGGATCGGCCGGCATCAACGTCGCCGCGGCGATCAAGGTGGCCAGGGCGCTCGGGCCAGGGCACCGCGTCGTCACCATCCTGTGCGACGGCGGCGCGCGCTACCAGTCCAAGCTTTTCAACCCGGACTTCCTGCGCGGCAAGGGCCTGCCCGTGCCGCCCTGGCTTGTCTGACCCTGCGAGGCGCCTCCATGGAAGCGATCGAACTCGCCCGCGCCATCCGCGACCGGGATCCCGCCAGACCCTCCTGGCCGGAGACGATCCTCTGCTACGCCGGGCTGCACGCCGTGCTGTGGCATCGCCTGGCGCATGGGCTGTGGCGGATCGGGCTCAAGGGTCTCGCGCGTTTCGTCTCGCATATCGGCCGGTTCCTCTCTGGCATCGAGATCCATCCCGGCGCGCGCATCGGCAGGCGGCTCTTCATCGACCACGGCATGGGCGTGGTGATCGGCGAGACCGCCGAGATCGGCGACGACGTGCTGATCTATCATGGCGTCACGCTGGGCGGCCTGTCGGGCCAGCCTGGCAAGCGGCACCCCACCATCGGCCATCGCGTCGCGATCGGCGCGGGCGCGCAGGTCCTGGGGCCGATCACCATCGGCGACGGCGCGCGGATCGGCGCCAACGCCGTGGTGACGAAGGATGTGCCGCCGAACTGCACCGTGGTGGGCATCCCGGCGCGGCCGCCGGCAGGCTCCACCTGCGCCGATCCGACCGTCGGTTACGGCATCACCGACCCCGAGGACGATCCCGTGGGGGAGCAGCTCGCGGCCATGCGGGCGGAACTCGCCGCGCTGAGAGCGCGTGTCGCCGAGCTCGAGCGGCAGCCGGAACCGACGCGCTGACCGACCCGCCTGCCGGCGGGCAGGCTTGGTCCTTCCTGGATGGGTGTGCCGGCCGGCCTGTGGCCTGTCCGGATCGGGACATGGCGAACCCCGTCTTCCTTCGGGATCCGGGTTTGCCAGCGGTCGAAACATTCGGGCGCTGGTTAGGGGCGACGGCTATCGCTGCCGAGGCGTGAGGCTCCATGGCGCACGGGAGGCTTCCTCCAGCGCCTCCGCTCGGCTGATGCCGATATCGGATAGCAGCCGCTCATCCAGTTCCGCCAACTGGCGGCGGCTCCGGATCGCCTGAGCGCAGCGGCGCAGCCGACCGAGCCACGAGACGCCCGAAGATGCGGCGATCCGACAGATGGGGGGTGCAAGGAGGCTGCGCGTGCTCATCAGTGCACCTTCCCTCTTGGAAGTATGGCGCTGCGAGGTGCTTTGCTTCTGCTTCCGGTTCCCTGCCGCGACGGCCAAGCGTGCTCG
>Ga0207951_100322_pt1 | contig 25993 bp, 18 predicted proteins | sample Subbio12Aug_8Bad_FD_184830 | JGI IMG/M metagenome (GOLD analysis project Ga0207951, IMG submission 184830) | Serpentinite rock and fluid subsurface biosphere microbial communities from McLaughlin Reserve, California, USA - CR12Aug_8Bad (SPAdes) | ecosystem: Environmental > Terrestrial > Deep... | reverse complement strand
AAAGTGATCTCTCCTCGCTAGGGTACCATCGCGACTTCCTCACGGCGTTGCACATGATCCCCTCGAGCTACCTGCGCTACTTCTACCTTCAGCATGAGACGCTCGAGCACCTCCGGCAACAGCCACAGACGCGCGCGCAGGAGGTCATGGCCATTGAAGCCACGCTACTCGAAAAATACCGGCAGCCCCAGCTCAGCGAAAAGCCTGCCGAGCTTGAAAAACGCGGCGGCGCCCACTACTCCACCGCCGCGGTAGCCCTGATCCGCGCTATGGTCACTAACGCTGGTGAGCGCCACATCATCAATGTGCGCAACGGCAGCGCCCTGCCCGACTTGCCCGAGGAGAGCGTGGTGGAGGTGCCCGCCATCATCGATGCCGGCGGTGCTAAACCGCTCGCTATGGGCCGGCTCGAGCCGCCGATTCGCGGCTGGCTGCAGCTGCTCAAGTCCTATGAGCTGCTGGCAGTAGAAGCGGCGGTCGAGCAAAGCTATCACAAGGCGTTATTGGCCCTCTCCTGCCATCCGCTGGTTCCCTCGGTAAACAAGGCCCGGCTGTTAATTGCTGCTCTTAATGACAAGTATCAGCTAAAGCTGCGCTAATCCTCCTCACTCGCCAAGGCTTATAGCGGCACTAGCAGGGCCGAGCGGAGACATCGCGGCCTTGAGTCGGCTATGAAACCGTTTTCATAATCAAACTCCAACAGTCACTTTTCAGTCCCAAGCAGAACGGCTTCGAGCGCTCTTGGTTAAACGTTAAAACTATCGTTAGAAGCACAACTTTTATCAGATCAAGCGCGGCTGTCTGGGGTGCTGCGCTACGAGGGCTATTGACATTGCCCTGACTCTGTACTAGACTTTTACTGAAAGCGGTTTCGCAAGGAGTTGCAGTGACAACCATCAAGGAAGTCAGTCGCATCGCCCAGGTATCCGAAGCTACAGTGTCACGGGTGCTTAACGGCAGCGCCCCGGTCGCGGAGCCCACCCGGGCGCGGGTCGTGGCGGCCATGCAGCAGACCGGCTACACCCCTAACGCCTTTGCGCGCAGCCTGGCCACCAACCGCTCCGGCAGTATCGGCGTGGTAATCAATGAGATCTCCAGCCCGTTCTATAGCGGCATCGTCCGCGGCATCGAAGAGGTCGTGGAAGCCGCCGGTATGAACCTAATGGTCTCGAGCGGACACGCTAACCGAGCGCTCGAGCGCAAAGCGGTAGAGTCGCTCAGGCAGCGCCGGGCGGATGCGCTCATCGTACAGCTCGAGACGGTTTCCGACTACGACCTGCTGCGCTGGGCGGCTCACGCCACCCCGTTAGTCGTTGTCGGCCGCTACGTCCCCGAGCTGGCCAACCGCTGCGTCTATCTCGATAACGTGTTGGGCGGCTACCTGGCCACCAAGCACCTGCTTGATTACGGACATCGGCGTATCGCCCATATCACCGGCTGGCTGGCGATCAAGGATGCCCGCGACCGCTTAGAAGGCTATCGGCAGGCGCTAGCCGAGGCCGGCATTCCTTACGACGAAGGTCTAGTGGTCGAGGGAACTTTCGTGGAAGAGGGCGGGCAGCGCGGTATGAAGCGGCTGCTTAAGCGCCAGCTCGACTTCACCGCCGTCATCGCCGGTAACGATCAGACTGCGGCGGGGGCGCTTCATACCCTGCGCGAGCACGGTCTGCAAGTCCCTCATGATGTATCGCTGATCGGCTACGACGACGTTATCCTGGCCCGCTACCTCTACCCGGCGCTGACCACCATTCGCCAACCGCTCGTAGAGATGGGCCGCGCGGCTGCGCAGCTAGCCCTCACGGCACTCGGCGCCTTCAAGGCTGATGTGAGAGAGGAGGTGATAAGGAAGTTCGAGCCCACTCTGGTTGTTAGGGAATCGGTAACACGTCCGAAGTCACACTAGTGCAAGAAAGGATTAAAGCATGAAAAAACTCCTGGTTATCACGCTGCTGCTCATCATGGGCCTCGCCTGGGCCCAGACGACTAAGATCTCCATTGGCCTGTTTGAGCCGCTCAATGAGCATGTTGTTCGCGTCCTGCCCAAGTTTAACGAACTGCATCCCGAGATCGAAGTCGAGGTCAGGACCCTGGGCTTCATGGACCACCACAACACGCTGGTCACCGCCTTGGCCACCGGCTCGGGCGCTGCCGATGTGGTCGCCGTCGAGATCGGCTTTATCGCCAGGTTCGTAGCCGAAGGCGGCCTGGTCGATCTCGCTCAGCCTCCCTTCAACGCCGGTCAGTTCGAAGAGCTGTTTGTGGAGTATGCCTGGCTCCAGTCGAGAACTGCCGACGGCCGCCAGGTGGCGTTGCCGACCGATATCGCGCCCGGGGTCATGTATTTCCGCCGCGACCACCTGGCAACGGTAGGCGCCGATATCAACGAGGTCATCGGCTCCTGGGACAGCTATATCGAGTACGGCCGGCAGTTGCGTGAGCACGGCGTCTTCTTAATTGCTGACGCCGGCTCTGTTGCTAGCGCCATAATCCGCAGCGATATCCCGGTCGGTGAAGGGATCTATTTCAGCGCCGACGGCAGGCCGCTGTTAAACAGCGAGCGCTTCATCCAGGCGGCCACCATCGCCCAGCGCATCCGCCAAGAAGGCTTAGACGCCCAGATCGGCGCCTGGTCCAGCGAGTGGTTTGAAGCCTTCCGGCGCGGCACGGTCGCTACCGAACTCTCCGGCGCCTGGCTGGCCGGACACCTGGAGACCTGGATGGCTCCGGAAACCGCCGGCCTGTGGGGCGCGTCAGAGATGCCCGGTGGCGTGCTGGTAAGCTGGGGCGGCTCCTTCTATGGCATCCCCACTCAGTCACGGCAACAGGAGGCCGCCTGGAAACTGGTGCAGTTCCTAACCACCAATCCAGAGATCCAGCTCGATGCCTTCCGCACCATTAACGCCTTCCCGGCCATGCCCGTAACCTACGACGACCCGATGTTTGAGGAGCCGCTCGCTTTCCTCGCCGGACAGCAGGCGCGCCTGCTCTTTGCCGATATCGCCGGACGTATCCAAGGCATAGCCGTCCACCCCGGCGACATGGTAGCTGAAGAGATCTTCGGCTCGGCCATGGGCCAGATCCTCAACGAAGGTGTGGCTGTCGAGACTGCGCTCAACGAAGCGCAAAGGCTCGTCGAACGCCGCTTCCGCCGCTAAGACCCTTTAGGCTGTGGGGGGAACTCCCCCCACAGCAGTGAGGAGGATTGTGAGCAGCCCCCAATTACCGTTGAGCGTGCGCCTGGATCGCTTTCAGCGCCGCTTTGCTCCCTATCTTTTCGTCAGCCCTTTTTTTATCCTCTTCGCCATCTTTGGGCTGTTCCCCACGCTCTTTTCCATCTACCTATCGTTTCAGGCCTGGAATCCCGTGCAGGGGCTCGGCACCATGCGCTACGTCGGCGTCGAGAACTTCGTCTTCCTATTAGAAGACCCCTGGTTCTGGCAGGCACTGGGTAACACCTTCTGGATAGCAGTAGCCAGCGGGTTGCCTCAGCACCTGGTGGCCATCCCACTGGCCTTCGCCCTGGTGATGGGCGTGCGCAGCTTGCGCCATCCGCTCACTGCCGGCTACTTTCTGCCGTACATCACCTCGGCGGTGGCGGTTTCGATCGTCTTCATCACCATCTTCGGCACCCAATTCGGGGCACTAAACCAATTGATCGGCGTGCTGGCCACCTGGGCGCCAACCGCCTGGCTGTTTGAGGGAATCCGCGACCAGTTACCGATAAACTGGCTGGGTCGCGCTCCTTACATCAAGCCTGCCATCTCCATTTTGGTGTTCTGGCAGTTCTTCGGCTTCAACGTAGTGCTCTATAGCGCAGCGCTGATGACCATCCCCCGAGAGTACTACGAAGCGGCTGCGGTCGACGGCGCCAACCTTCCCCAACGCTTCTTCCATATCACTTTGCCGCTCTTGCGCCCCATGATCTTCTTCGCTGTGACACTCACCATTATCGGCAACCTCCAACTCTTTGATCAACCCTTCATGCTAACCGGCGGCACCGGCGGCTCCGGCCAGGCGGGGTTGACCGTAGCGATGTATCTCTATCGCACCGGCTTCGAGTGGCTTGATATGGGCACAGCCGCCGCCATGTCCTGGTTGCTCTTCTTGGTAATCGGCACCGCCACCTTTATCCACTTCAAGTTCTTTGGCCGCGGCGGCCTGGAAACGAGGGAGTGATGCAAGCAACCATTCCGGCACCGACAACCGAAGTCCGCTCTAAACGCCAGTCACGTTTCAATGGGCGCCTTACCAAAGGGCTGCTCTACCTCTTGCTGATAGTGATGGTCCTGGTTACGCTCTTCCCCTTTTACTGGATGTTCGTGCTAGCCACGCACACTCAGGGCAATATCTTTTCCGCGCCGCCACCGCTCTGGTTTGGCGATGCCCTAGAGCGCAACTATGAAAGCTTGCTCAGCCGGCTCCCCTTCTGGCGCAACCTCTGGAACAGCGTCTACGTGGCCATGATAGCCACGGTCACCACGCTTTTCTTTTGTAGCCTAGGCGGCTTCGGCTTTGCCATGTACCAGTTCCGCTACAAGAACCTGCTCTTTGGCCTGCTGGTCGTCACGCTGATGATCCCGGGGCTGCTGAACATCATCCCTTACTTCCTCATCATCCAGTTCTTGGGGTGGATTAATCAACCGATCGCGCTCTGGTTCCCCGGCATGGCCAGCGCCTTTGGCATCTTCCTGATGCGCCAGTACATCGCTTCTGCAATCTCCCGCGATCTGATGGACGCGGCGCGCATCGACGGCGCCACTGAGTTTCGCATCTATCGAAGCATCGTCGTGCCGCTCATCAAACCGGCCCTAGGGACGCTGGGTTTACTCACCTTCATCGGCTCCTGGAACAGCTTCATGGGCCCGCTGGTGGTGCTGCGTAGCCGCGAGGCTTTCACCCTGCCGCTGGCGCTGCGCAGTCTCGAGGGCCAGATTCAGACCGACTGGGGCGCCATCATGCTCGGCACGGCGCTGGCGGTGCTGCCGCTGCTGATCATCTTCGCTTTCGCCTCGCGCCAAGTCATCGAAGGGCTCACCGCCGGGTCGATCAAGGGGTAGCTATGAAAAGCTGGCTGTTATTGCTGGTATTAGCGTTCAGCACAGTGGCTCTTGCCTCAACCCCCGCCGCCGTCACGCTGCGGGTGGGGGAGGCTCAAGGCGAGATCTCGCCGCTAGCTATTACCGGCTTCAACTACGGCCTGATGATGCGGGTAGTAGGCTTTGAGGAATACTTTGGAGCGCTCAACCTTCGGGCCATCCGCTTCCCCCCCGGCAATCAGGCCGACGAGATGCTGTTGACGCCCGCCGTACTTGACGCTTTAAAGATGCACTGGGAGCTGCTAGGCCGGCCCCAACTGCTACTGGTTGCCAACCTGTTCGAGGCCACCCCTGAAGATGCGGCAGCGGCGGCTCGCTATCTCCAGCAGATCGGCATCCCGATTAGCGCCTGGGCCATCGGCAATGAGCCCGACCTTTACGCCAGCAATCGAGGCGATCCCTCCTGGACGCCGGAGAAGTACTGCGAGCGGTTTCGCGCTTACCGCGAGGCGCTAACGGCGATTAACCCCGACTGGCCCATCACCGGCCCGGCAGTCTCGGGCGCGCGGCCCGGCGGCGAGGTCTTTTTGCGCGAAGTGCTTTACCGCTGCGGCGATGTGATCGATGTCCTCACCTGGCATGTCTACCCCACCGACGGCACCTGGAGCGACGAGGCGGCGCTTGCCACCTCCTCGCTGGTGGGACAGGAGATTAACCGCTTTCGCGGCTGGCTTACCGACCCCGCGCTGAATCCGCTCGGCTACACCCGCGATATCGGGCTGGCCATTACCGAGTTTGGCCTCTCCTGGCGCACGCCCAACTTCCGCCACTTGGAGGATATGACTGCCACGCTATGGTTAGCCGATGCGCTGGGGCAGATCGCTACGCTGGGTGTAGACAAGAGCTACTACTTTGTGCTGCAAGGTTTGGGTGGGCATGGGCTCATCGACACTGCGGGCTGGGTGCGTCCAACCTACTACGTCTTTGCGATGCTGGCGGACTTTACCGGCACGGCGTTGCAGGTGGAACTTGATGCACCCTTGCTAACCGCCTACGCCGCCGGCAATGAGCGCGGCCTCCAGCTGCTGCTGGTCAACCGCGGCACCGAGGACAAGGCGGTAGTGGTTGAACCCATGCTTGAAGGTAACATTACGGTAAAAACGCTCAATGATGAGCTCTTCGATGAGCTGCTCGCTTATCGGGTAACGGAACAGGCAGCAGCGGAAGCTATCGCCGTGCCGGCCCGCTCGGTAATCCTAGTTAGGGGCACGCCTTGAGGTACAGCCTGGCGTTGCTGTTGTTGCTTGGCCTAGCGGTGGCGCAGCAGGTTGAACCCGGCGCGGGTGGCTACGTCACCAGGCGCCCTGCCGATATTATCGATCCGCCCGCTACTATCTTTCGCAGCGGCTGGGAAGGCCCGGCGCCGACTAACCGCTGGTGGAGTTCACTGCTGTGGACCGCTTTTTCCGAGACGCTTTACGCCGGGCCGCTGAGTTTTCAGGCGCGCCCTGAGGGGCTGGCGCTCGGGTATCCGCGCCTGATAGTCGATGAGGAAGGGTTCGCCATGCCCTTCATTGACGACATCACCGTGGGGCTCGAGCACTTCACGGCTGAGGCGGCACGGGTAACGCGGTTTGATGACTGGACGGTAACTGCCCGCTGGGAGGCGGCAGCGGACGAGAGATTCTTAGAGGCCACGATTGGGCAAGGCTTACCCTACGCCTATCTGACGCTGGGGGGCGAAAGGGCGCAGCTCCGCTTCCGCGAGATTCCCGCAGTATGGCTCGCGGCGCCGGGGAGGCTGGGGGTAACGGTAGCAGGTCGCCACTACGCCGTCTTTTACCAGGGTCAGGGGCAGCTAGACGGCACCTACCTGCGCCTCTTGGTCAGCCCAGGCGCGCTGTTGAGCGTCGCCGCACTGCCCGAGGCCAGCGAGGCGCTGCTCGAGCGCTTCGCCGCCTACGCTTTTCACCGACCCACCGACTCGCGGGTAGACTGGCGCTGGCTGCCCGATGAGGGGGTGGTTGAGATCGCTTTCACGCTCACCACCCAAACCCTACAGGGCGAAGCGGGCGGGGCGCTGATGGGGCTCTATCCGCTGCACTGGAAGCACACCGACACACCGCTAACCGACCTCCACTACCAAACGCCGCGCGGGGTGATGAAGTTAGCCGAAACTAACCATTTCACCATCCGCCTGCCTTATACCGGCGTCTTGCCGGTGTTGCCACTGGATGAGGAGGCCGCTCCTCTGTTGCGGGAGCTGCTGGCTGAGTATCTGGAGCGCGGCAGCTTCTTTCCGCTGTTCTTCGGGCAGATACGGCGGCCGGATTCGTATGCCGATGGCAAGAGCTTTGGACGACTGGCCGCGCTCTTGCCGATCGCCGAGCAGCTCGGGGAGACCGCGGCGGCAACCACGCTGCTGGAGGCTATGAAAGAGCGGCTGGCGCTCTGGTTCACGCCCGGCGACGGTCTGCCGCTCTTTTACTACAACGCCAACTGGGGAGCGCTGATCGCCGCGCCCACCTCGCACGGGCTCGACCAGAGCCTAAACGACCACGCCTTCCACTACGGCTACTTCTTACAAGCTGCCGCCAGCATCGCTGAGCGCGACCCGGCCTGGGTAGCTGACTGGGGGCCGATGGTAGAGCTCCTGATCCGCAATACCGCGGGCACTCGAGGCGATCCGATGTTCCCCTTTTTGCGCGCGCTCGACCCCTACCTGGGGCATGGCTGGGCCTCGGGGAGCGGCCTGTTCGGGCGCGGCAGCAACCTTGAGTCTTCATCTGAAGCGATCAACTTCGCCGCCGGGTTAATCCGCTGGGCTGAGGCGGTCGGCGATGCGGAGCTGCTAAATCTCGGCATCTACCTCTACGCTACCCAGACGGCTGCCGTCTGGGAGTACTGGTTCGCCGCGGGCGGCAACTTCCCGCCGGAGTTCCCGCATACCGCCATCGGCATCCTCTGGGGTGACGGCGGCGCCTACCGGACCTGGTGGACCTTAGACCCTGAAGCGATCCACGGCATTAACTTCCTCCCCATCACCGGCGGCTCGCTCTACCTGGGGCGCGACCGCGACTTCGTAGTCGAGAACTACCGGCACATGACGGGCGGGCGCGAGCGCCCACACTACTGGCCCGACATCGCCCTGTCTTACCTGGCACTAGCCGATCCTGAAGCGGCGCTGGCGCTGTGGAGCCGCGAGATCCGCCCGGAGTTCGGCGAGACCCGTGCGCGCACCTACCACTGGCTGCGCAGCCTGGCGCGCTACGGCACGCCATTAACGATTACCGCCGACACCCCCCAGTTTGCGGTGCTAGGTAGCGGCGACTCGCGCACCTACCTGGCCTTTAACCCGAGCGACGCGCCGCGCACAGTACACTTTTCTGACGGCGCGGTGCTCTTGGCGGCGCCAAATACCCTCACCATAAAGGAGATACCTTGAACACCCTGTTCCCCGCCGACTTCCGCTGGGGCGTAGCTACCGCCGCTTATCAGATCGAAGGGGCAGTGAGCGAAGATGGTCGCGGCCCCTCCATCTGGGACACCTTTTCGCACACCCCCGGCAAAACGTATAACGGCGATACCGGCGACGTAGCCTGTGACCATTACCACCGCTGGCCAGAAGATCTCGAGCTGATGGCGCAGCTCGGCATCCAGAGCTACCGTTTCTCGGTCGCCTGGCCGCGCGTATTGCCGCAGGGGATCGGGCGCGTCAACGCCAAAGGGCTAGACTTCTACGAACGGCTGGTCGATGGGCTGCTCTTGCGCGGCATCGAACCCAACGCCACTCTTTACCACTGGGACCTGCCGCAGCCGCTGCAAGACAAGGGTGGCTGGGCAAGCCGCGACACCGCCCAGGCCTTTGTCGCCTACGCTGACGCCGTGAGCCGACGCTTAGGCGACCGGGTTAAGTTCTACGCCACCTTCAACGAGCCCTGGTGCATCGCTATCTTAAGCCACGAAATCGGTGAGCATGCCCCCGGGTCTAACGATCGCCGCCTCGCCCTACAAGTCGCCCATCACGTGCTGCTTGCCCACGGGCTGGCCATGCCGGTACTGCGTAAAAACGCGCCCAAGGCTCAGCACGGCATCGTGCTTAACTTCACGCCGAGCTACGCCCTTGACGACAGCATAGAGGCGCAGCAGGCCGCCAGGCTGATGGACGGTACTTTCAACCGCTGGTTCGCCGACCCGATTTTTAAGGGGCGCTATCCCGAGGATATCTGGGAGCTCTATAGCGAACTGGTTCCCAAGGTCCAAGACGGTGACATGGCACAGATCGCTGCACCAATCGACTTCCTGGGGGTCAACTATTATACCCGCGTTACCTTCGGGGGCGACCCTGGCAACATCGAACGGACCGCTATGGGCTGGGAGGTCTTCCCGCAGGGGCTGCGCGACCTGCTACTGAGGCTTCAGCGCGACTATAGCTCACCCGTCATGTACGTCACCGAAAACGGTGCCGCCTACGAAGACACACTCATGGACGGCGCGGTACACGATCCTGAGCGCATCAGCTATTACGAGCGCCACCTTGCCGCGGTGCAAGAAGCGATCGGGGCCGGCGCCAACGTCAAGGGTTACTACGCCTGGAGCCTGATGGACAACTTCGAGTGGGCCAAGGGCTACAGCAAGCGCTTTGGGCTGATCTATGTGGACTACCCCACCCAGCGGCGCATCCTAAAGAGCAGCGCGAAATGGTACGCCGAGCTGATAGCCAAGCATCGGGTGATGCCGTGATCAGAACACTGGTATTTGCTGCCTTGCTGGCGCTTGTCACGCTGGGGCAGGCCCAGTTAGCAGCAGGGCATGAGCGGTTCTTGGGTAATATCAAGACCGCCGCACTCGATGAGGATTTTAGCCGTTACTGGAACCAGATCACGCCGGAAGATGCCGGCAAGTGGCTCTCGGTCGAAGCGCAGCGCGATACCATGGTGTGGGTGGTGCTTGACCGCATCTTCGACTATGGCAGGACGCACGGCATGCCGGTCAAGTTTCACACCCTGGTCTGGGGCCAGCAGGAGCCCCGCTGGGTAGCGGCCCTCCCACCCGAGGAGCAGCGCGCGGAGGTCGAGGAGTGGTTTCGCGCGGTGGCTGAACGCTACCCGGATGTGGCCATGATCGATGTGGTCAATGAACCCTTGCATCACCCACCGTCCTTTAAAGAGGCTCTGGGCGGCACCGGCGAGACCGGCTGGGATTGGGTGATCTGGTCTTTCGAGCGGGCCAGGGAGCACTTCCCTAATGCCCGCTTGCTGCTTAATGAGTTTAATATTCTCTGTTGCGCCGATAACCTGGCGCGGTACATGGAGCTAGCCAGGCTTTTGCAGGAACGCGGGCTGATCGATGGTATAGCGGAACAAGGGCACGGGTTCGAGCGCGCCGACCCCGCCGTGATCGCACGCAACCTCGATACCTTGGCTGAGCTTGGGCTTCCTATCTACATCTCCGAGCTGTGCCTGAATACCGCCGATGATAATCTCCAACTTCGGCTCTACCAGAACTTTTTCCCCATCTTCTGGGAGCACCCGGCCGTGGCCGGGGTGACCTTATGGGGCTACAAAGCCGGTGAGATCTGGCGACCCAACGCTTTTCTCATTGACTGGTTTGGTGAGGAGCGGCCCGCCTTGCAGTGGCTCAGGGAGTACCTGAACCCCGCCCAACCCATTGCGGCACGGGTGGCGGAGCTACTCGGCCGCATGACACTGGCCGAAAAAGTCGGCCAGATGACGCAAGTAAACGTCACGCGCCTAATGGGTAGGGGCGAGTGGGACCGTGGGCCGCTGAACGAGTATTGGCTGAGGCGCATCCTGATTGATAACCACGTGGGCTCGCTCCTCTCCGGCGGCGGCGCGGCGCCGGTTCCTAACCAGCCGGCGGCGTGGGCAGAGTTTACCAATACGCTACAGCGCTACGCCCTCGACACCCGGCTCGGCATCCCGCTCATCTACGGCACCGACGCGGTACACGGCCACAACAACGTAGTAGGCGCCACCATCTACCCGCACAACATCGGCCTGGCAGCGGCCTGGGACCCTGCCCTAGTTAAGGAGATAGCCGTCCGTACCGCCCGCGATGTGCGCGCTACCGGTATCCACTGGAACTTTGCCCCGGTAGCGGACCTGGGCCGCGACCCGCGCTGGGGGCGTTTTTATGAGACCTTTGGCGAAGACCCGCTGCTGGCAAGCGAGCTAGTAGCCGCCAGCGTGCGCGGTCTGCAAGCAGAAGGGCGCATCGCTGCCACGGTGAAGCACTTTATCGGCTACGGGCAGGCTATCACCGGCATGGACCGCGCCCCGACCTTCATCCCCCCACGAACCCTCCGCGATACACACCTGCCGCCTTTTGCAGCCGGAATCCGGGCCGGTGCCCTGACGGTCATGGCCAACAGCGGCTCGGTCAACGCCGTGCCGGTCCACGCTTCGCACTATCTGCTGACCGAGGTGCTGCGCGGCGAGCTAGGCTTTACCGGGGTAGTGGTCTCCGACTGGAACGATATTGAGAAGCTCGTAACCGTGCATCGGGTAGCGGCGACCTTCGCCGATGCCGTAGCCATGAGTATCAACGCCGGGGTCGATATGTACATGGTGCCCCACGACGCGGACAGTTTCACGCGCACCTTGCTCGAGCTGGTAGAGGACGGCGTTGTCACAGAGGCTCGCATCGACGAGGCGGTGACGCGCATCCTGACTCTTAAGATGACCCTCGGCCTGTTCGAAGATCCCTTCACCACAGCAGCCGAGGCCGCCGCGATTGTCGAAGTGGATCGCGACCTGGCACGCCGCGCCGCGGCCGCCTCCATTACCCTCCTTGAGAACGACGGCACGCTGCCACTAGAGGGCCCCGCCACCATCCTGGTCATGGGACCGGGCGCTGCTGACCTTGCCATGCAGATGGGTGGCTGGACGATCGGCTGGCAGGGGATCGAAAGCCGCGCGGAGATGCCGCCCGGAGTGACCGTGGTGCAGGGTCTGCAGGCTGGTGCCGCCGAGGGTGTGACGGTAAAGCACCTTCGTGACACCCGCGATGCCGCGGCGGTACAAGCTGCGGCTGACGAGGCCGATGTGGTAGTGATGGTGCTAGGTGAGGCGCCTTATGCCGAATGGTATGGGGACAGCACCTCGCTGGCGCTGCCTGCTGAGCAGCTAACGCTAGCACGCGCCGCAGCCGCTAGCGGCACCCCGGTCGTGGTGGTGCTCTTCGCCGGCCGGCCACTAGTGTTCCCCGAGGACTTTTGGCAGGCGGCCAACGCCGTGGTGATGGCATATCTGCCGGGCAGTGAAGGGGGCTCGGCGGTGGCAGATGTGCTCTACGGCACCCATAATCCCGCAGGCAGATTGCCCTTTACCTGGCCGCGCAGCGTCGGGCAGCTTCCGCTAACCTACGATGCCCTCCCCGGCCCTCAGACACCGGAACCGCTCTTCCCCTTTGGGCACGGCCTGAGCTACACCAGGTTCACACTGGGCGGAGTCGAGGCCGAGCTAACTGGCGACGCCATCGCCCTCCATTTCGAAGTCGCCAATACCGGGGAGCGCATCGGCAGCAAGGTGGTGCCGGTCTTTCTGCAGCGCCCACCCCTGCCGGTTATGGTGCCCGTGCGGCAGCTTGTCGGCTTTACGCGGGTGACGCTAGAACCCGGCGAGCGCCAAAGGCTAACCATTGATATCCCGCTCGAGCGCCTGTCGGTCGTCCTCGGAGATGTCCTAAGCGACACCGCTCCAACCGTGCTACCGGGGGTTTACACTCTTCATGTCGAGGGTGTGCGGGTGCGGGTCACCGTCCCTTGAAGGATCATTGCTGCATTCTGGGACTCCCTTAGGAATAACCCATGAACGTTCTTTCACCATCAGGGAGAATGGGGCGAACCTTGTGTTCGCCCCTACTTGAATACTCGAATACTTGACTACGGATTTACAGGAGCTCAACATGGCTACGTCTTCCCCCCACCAGAGGCTGATCAAGAACCCCATCCTGCGCGGCTTCAACCCCGACCCTTCGATCCTGCGCGTAGGTGACGATTACTTCATCGCCACCTCGACTTTTGAGTGGTTTCCGGGCGTGCAGATCCACCACTCCAAAGACCTGGTGCATTGGCGGCTGCTGACGCGCCCGCTGAGCCGCGCCAGCCAGCTCGATATGCTCGGCAACCCGGACTCGGGCGGCATCTGGGCGCCACAGCTTAGCTACCACAACGGGCTCTTTTACCTGATCTACACCGATGTCAAGACCTGGGGCGTCGGCGAAGCCTTCAAGGACACCCACAACTACCTAGTCACCGCCCCTGACATCCTCGGGCCGTGGTCGGAGCCGATCTACCTTAACTCGAGCGGCTTTGACCCTTCGCTGTTTCACGACACGGACGGGCGCAAGTGGTTCTTAAACATGGTCTGGGATCACCGCCACGGGAAAAACGCTTTTGCCGGCATCCTACTGCAAGAGTTCGATCCTGCGACACAGAAGCTGGTCGGCCCGGTGACGAATATCTTCACGGGGACTCCGCTCCGCGTCACCGAGGGGCCTCACCTGTACAAGAAGGACGGTTACTACTACCTTGTCACTGCCGAAGGCGGCACTACCTACCAGCACGCTGTTACCATTGCGCGTTCGCGCACTATCACCGGGCCCTATGAAGTTCATCCCGACAATCCGCTGCTAACCGCGCACGGTAGGCCGGAGCTGGCGCTGCAAAAGGCCGGGCACGGGAGTTTGGTGCAGACGCAGAGCGGAGAGTGGTACTTAGCCCACCTCTGCGGGCGCCCTTTGGAGCCTTTGGGGCGCTGCAATCTAGGCCGTGAAACAGCGCTGCAAAAGCTCGAGTGGAATGATGGCGATTGGCCGCGCATAGCTGGCGGCGGCAATGTGCCGCGCTTAGAGGTCCCCGCCCCTGACCTTCCAGCGCACCCCTTCCAGCCGGACAATGAACGTGACGACTTCGACGAACCGACCTTAGGCCTTCACTGGCAGACGGTCCGCATTCCGTTCGATGAGAGCTGGCTCTCGCTCACCAAGCGCCCCGGCTATTTGCGGCTCTACGGTCGCGAATCGTTCCTTTCCCGCCACCGCCAGAGCCTGGTTGGGCGGCGCTTGCAGGCGCACTATGCCGAAGCTGAGACCTGCCTTGAATTCGAGCCGGAGCACTTTCAGCACTTAGCCGGACTAGCCGCCTACTACAACACTCGTAACTGGGTCTACTTGCGGGTCAGCCGCGACGAAACGCTCGGCAAGAGCCTCAATATCCTGGTGTGCGACAACGGCAAGTATAGCGAGGCACTTAAATCAGACCTCGGCATTGAAGGCGCTGTGCGGGTCTACCTTAAAGTCATCTTTGAGCGCGAAACCTTCCGGTTTGCCTATGCCACTGAGCCGGGTGTTTGGCAGGAGATCGGCCCGCGCTTCGAGGCCGGCAAGCTCTCTGACGACTACTGCTCGGGGCTCAGCTTCACCGGCACCTTCATCGCGCTTTGCGCACAAGACTTGAGTGGGACGCGCCGACACGCCGACTTCGACTATTTTCGCTACCGCGAGGACGTACCGTAACCATCGAGCGCTCACGGCTTGGCTTGGTAAACTGCGCTGTGTTGCGCTAAAGAGAGGTGGCTATGCAAACCCTCCCCCACTGGCAGCTTGAGAGCATCTTCCCCGGTCTAGACAGCCCCATCTTCCGTGAGGCTCAGGAGCGCTTTAAGCACGACCTAACAGCCCTTCAGGCGCTCATGGACGAGCGGCAGATCCACAGTCAGCGCGAGCCGGTCGGCGCCGAAGTCGAGCTGTTCGAGACATTGTTAGAGCGCTTCAATGCGCTCTACACCACCGCCACCGATATCGGCGCCTACCTTTACGGCTTTATCAGCACCGACGCCTTCAACGACCAGGCGCAGGCTCTCTACTCGGAACTGCAACCCTTAACCAGCACGCTTAGCGCGCTCTACAAACGCTTCCTGGCCTGGCTCGGCACCCAGCCGCTGGAAACGCTGCTGGCCGAGTCTGAGCTGGCCCGCGCCCACGCCCACTTCCTGCGGCGCAGCCAGGTTATGGCCCAGCACCTCATGAGCGACGATGCTGAGGCCCTGGCTTCCGCCATAGAGCCCGTAGCTGGGAGCGCCTGGAGCAAATTGCAGCAAGACCTGGTCAGCCGCCACACCACGCGGCTTAGCCTGCCCGACCGGGAGGAGGCCGAAGTAACCTTGAGCGAGCTGGAGATCTTGCAGCGGGATGAGTCCGGCGCCGTGCGCGAAGCGGCCTTTAGGGCCGAAATGGCGCTACTGGAGCACCACGCTGTGTCCTACGCCGCAGCTATGAACAGCATCAAAGGTGAAGTTAATGAGCTGACCCACCGCCGGGGCTGGCCCAGCGCACTAGACGAAGCGCTCTTTGACAGCGCGATCAGCCGCGCCGCCCTTGGTGCCATGCAGCAGGCCTGTAGCGAGCAGTTCCCAGTATTCCGGCGCTACCTTAAGGCCAAGGCGCGCTTTCTCGGTAAAGACACCCTACCCTGGTACGACCTGACTGCGCCGGTAAGCGTGGGTGCGCCGCGCCACTATAGCTGGGACGAAGCCCAGGCATTGGTATTAACAGCCTTCGCCGGCTACTCCGAGAAGCTGGCCGCCTTTGCCAAGCGAACCTTCGCCGCAGGCTGGTGCGACGTGCCGCCGCGCAAGGGCAAGACCAACGGGGCGTTCTGCATGGATGTACCAGGCGTTAAGGAGTCGCGGGTGATGCTCAACTTTGGCGGCACCCTGGACGACCTCTTTACCCTGGCGCACGAACTAGGCCACGCCTACCACAACCACTGCCTCTTCGAGAAGAATCGCACCATCCTCCAGAGCGATACCCCCATGACGCTGGCTGAAACCGCCAGCATCTTCTGCGAGACCATCATGGTCAACGCGGCGCTAGCCGAAGCCGGCGAAGCCGAACGGCTCGCCATCCTCGAGCAAGACCTGCACGGCAGCACCCAGCTAGTTATCGACATTCACTCGCGCTTTTTGTTCGAGCAAGGGGTGTTTGATAAGCGCAATCAGCGCGAGCTGAGCCAGAGCGAGCTGAAGCAGCTGATGTTGGAGGCGCAGCAGGCCACTTACGGCGAAGCGCTAAGCGAGCAGCACCCCTTGATGTGGGCCCGTAAGAGTCACTACTACAGCACCGATCAGAGCTTTTACAACTACCCCTACACCTTCGGCTACCTCTTCGGGTTGGGGCTTTACGCTCAGTACCAGGCCGAGCCCGAGGGCTTTGCCGAGCGCTACGACCACCTGCTGTCAAGCACCGGCCTGGACGATGCCTCAGCCCTGGCCCGGCGCTTTGGCATCGATATCGAAGATGTCGCCTTCTGGCGGGGCAGCCTGAGCATTCCGGCAGCGCGCGTAGCCGACTATGAGCAACTGGTAGCGCAGTTTGCCCCGTAATTACGTTCGGCGGAGTCGGTTGTTGTGCCTGGCACGTTAGCACGTTAGCTCGCTTTTGAGGGCGTATGCCGTAACGTGATACGCTGAAGAGGTGAGCATCTGGCCGCAGCTACGCAGGCTCAAACCGGGCTGGTACGTATTGGCCGGGCTGCTCTTCTATAGCGTAGCGATTACCGCCTCGCTGCTGCGCAGCCATGCCGAGGTCCGCGAGCTGCGCCGCGTTCAGCTCGAGCTAGTCGCTGCGCCCCAGGCAACCGCCCCGCCAGGGTTGTGGTTCCCTCTCGTCGGCGCGCACCTTCCACAAGACCCCCGCTATCTGCCGGGGGCTCCCCGCGAGTTCCGGCGTGGCACTAGTCAGGGGTTTACCTTTGTCGATCAGGATGCTGGCATCCCCATCCCCTATGGAACACCGGTGATCGCCTCCGGGGACGGCGTGCTGATCCGGGTCGATCTCAACTACAGCGAGCTGAGCCCTGAGGCTTGGCAGGCGTTGATTCAAGAGGTCGGCCAGCGCGGCGCCACCGAAGATGAGCTCGACCGCCTGCGCGGGCGCCAGGTCTGGCTTCAGCTCGACGACGGGCGCCTCCTGCGCTACGGGCATCTCTCAAGGGTGCGGGAAGGGCTCAGCAGCGGCCAACGGGTCTATCGAGGGCAGGTCATCGGTTATGTGGGCAACTCCGGCACCGACGGAGGGGTAAGGGGTACACTAACCGGAGCGAGGCTGCATTATGAGATCTGGCAAGACAACAGCTACTTCGGAGCAGGTTTGGATGCAGATACGGTGCGCTTGCGCGCCGCTCTGCTGTTCGCGGGGCCATGATGGCTGAGCATGGGACTGCCCTAGAAGTAGTTTGGCGCAACGCCTGGGTAAGGGCCGTAGCCTATACGGCGCTCATCATGGCGGGCCTGGTGCTACTGTGGCAGCTCCGCCACGCCTACGGCTTTGCGCTCACCGTGGCGCTGATAGGCTACATTATCGCCTATATCCTCAATCCGCTGGTGGAGCTTTTGCAGCGGTTGCGCGTCGGGCGACCGCTAGCCGTAGTGCTGGTCTACCTGTTGCTGTTGCAGCTCTTTGTGGTGGGCTCGTTTCTGACCGGGCAAGTAATCGCCCAGATGGGCGAGTTCGCCCGCTTGCTGCCGGCTGCTATCAACACCCTGACCCCCCAGCTGATCGGTGCGATAGACTGGCTCCAAGCATTGCCGACCAGCCTGTTCGAACTCTTGGGCGTCGACGTCGAGCCAGCCGAAAACGGGGTTGAGGCGGTGCTCCCGATTATCACCGTCGGCCAGCAGATGCTCGCCGACTTCTTCGCCCAGGCTGCCACCATGCTGCGCGAGCTGTTGCAACGGCTCCTGGCCGAGGGAGGCGATCTTCTCTTCGCCGGTGTAGCCGGGGTCGTCGCCGGCGGCGTAGCAGTAGTCTTTATCTTGTTGGTCAGCGCCTACTTCCTCTACGACTTCCCTAAGTTCGGGCCTGCCTTCATGCGCTACGTGCCCGTCCGCTGGCGTCCGGTCACTCGTGACGTGCTGAGCAAGACCGGCCGGGTAGTGGGGGGGTTCTTGCGCGGACAACTGCTGATCGTCTTACTGATGGGCATTACCTTCTACATCGGGCTGAGCTTGGCACAGGTGCCGCTGGCTCTGTCGATCAGCTTTTTTGCCGCCCTCTTCAACATCGTCCCGTACCTGGGTCCCATCGTCGGCACCGTGCCGGCAGTGCTGCTAGGTTTGACCGTCAGCCCCTGGTCGGCGCTGGGCGCGCTAGCGGTATTCGTGATCGCTAATCAGCTCGATACACACCTCTACAGCCCGCTGGTCTTTGGCAAGACCACCAATATCCACCCGGTGACGGTGATTATCGCCATCCTGGTAGGGGTCGGGCTGCTCGGCATCCTCGGGGTGCTGCTAGCCATCCCGCTGGTAGCGCTCGCTAAGGTGCTGCTAGAAGAGTATCTGCTCAAGCGCCCGGCTTATCTTGAGCCCGCGCCGCCGATTGAGGCGCCAGAGGTAACACCGGGGCGGTCCGATAGCGGCTCCGAGCGCCGCCAGCTGTAACAGGGACCAGGCACTGCGGCTATTCCCTGGCTCACTTCTTGTAAAGACCGCGTATAAACCTAGGTTAGCGCTGTTCCGCTCTCAGCTCGGCAAAAGCCTCTTCTAGCGCCGTGACTTCCATCACCGCGTCATCCAGATCGCGCTTTAGCCCCTGCTCTAGGCCAAGATTTGAGGCATCGGTCAGGATCTGATAGACCTTGCCGCGCAACTTTTTGAGCACCGCCACAAACTCGGTCAGCTCCCGTTCGATCTCCTTGATAGTCTGCTCAGTCTGTTGGTACTGCGGCTCGCCCGGATCAAGCCGCAGTAGATAGCCCGCCAGCTCGGTGCCGTGCCGCGCCCGCGGCAGAGCGCGTTCTACCAGGCGGCGGAGGCGCAGGGCTAAGTCGCTCAGGCTGCGCTGCACCGGCTTGGGAGCGGAGGCGGTGCGCCGCACTACCTCACGCTCGATCTCAACCGCTTCGCCCAGCAGGCGGCGAAACGGCTGGGCTAGCGACGAGAGCGCCTGCGGGCTCACTGGGGCCTTAGCGGGCTGACGCCGGCTGAGGCGGATGCCGGAGATAATTCCCCATACGCCCAGCCCCAGGATAGCGAGCAGGATCAGAGCAAGTTCAAACACCTAGCGGCTTAGCCCTCCGAGGTGCCAAGTTTGGCTTTGAGCGCCGCCAGCTCGTCTTCGACCTCGTTATCTGCACCGAGCGCAGCAAAATCGTCATCAAGGCTAAGGTCGGCCGCCAGTTCAGCCTCGGCGGCTAAGCGATCCTCGCGCTGAGTGATCTTGGACTCCATGCGCTCAAAGGCCGCAAAGGCCTTGCGAGTATCGGTTTTAGCCATGGCCGCGCCCACCGCCTCCTGAGCCTGAGAGCGCTGCTGGCGGGCGATGAGTAGCTGGCGCTTGCGCTCCGCTTCGCCGATCTTAGCGTCCAGCGCACGCAACTGCGTCTTTAGCCTCTCCACCATGACGTTGTGAGCATCAAGCTGCTCCTTGAGGCCGCCGGCTAAGTCTTCGGCTGCTTTCTTGCGCCGCAGCGCCTCGCGGGCTAAGTCCTCACGGCCAGCCTTAAGCGCCTGCTCAGCCTTCTCGAGCCAGCTCTGGGCCTCCCGCTGGTTGGCCTGGTAGTCACGCTCGAGCTTCTTCCCCTCGGCGATAGCCTGCGCGACCTCCATGCGAGCCTCATACTGGGCCTGGTGCATGTCCATAATCGTCTGATTGATGATCTTTTCAGGATCCTCCGCCCGGGTCAGGAGGTCGTTGATGTTCGAGCGAATGATCAGGCCGATGCGTTCGAAGACACCCATGGCTTACCACCTTTCTGATGAGTCGTCGGCTCACGCCCTATCTTACTGCTCGTTGGTCACAGCATAGGCAGGGGTCTATCACATGAGCGGACCCCGACCCTTAGAAACCCCCTCCCACACCCTCCCCCTGATACGGCAATAGGGGGAGGGCCGGGGTAGGGGTGAAACCCGAGGGTCTATACTTAAGCCATGCCGCTTACCGTGCTCTGGTCTAGCCGCTTTAACGCCGCTCACGCTCAAAATCTCATCCCGCTGCTGAGCCCTGATATTACGCTACTCGTCGAGTCTGACCGCGACAAGCTCAGCCCTTATCTCAATGACATCGACCTGTTGATCGACGGCCAACCCACCGAGGCGATGCTCGATGCCCCGCACCTGAAGCACCTGCTGGTACCCTGGGCCGGCATCCCGCCCGAAGTCCGGCAGGGCGTGCTTAAGCGCCCCCACCTGCGCCTCTATAACTCACACTACAACGCCGCTTTTGTGGCCTACCACGCTGTGGCGCTGCTCTTAGCCTGCGCCTGCCGCCTAATCGAGGCCGACCAGGCGCTGCGCCGGGGCGACTGGGGGCCCAGGTACGACCAGGCTTTCACCTCGCTCTACTTGCCCGGCCAGACCTGCCTCTTACTCGGCTATGGCGCTATCGGCCGGGAGGCCGCCCGGCTGCTGCGCGGCCTGGGCCTGAAGCTGACGGCGCTAAAGCGCCATGCTACTTCCCCGGATGCCTGGCTGGAGGAAGTCTTTACACCGCCACAGCTCCATGAGGCGCTAGCTAGTGCCGACGCGGTAGTAGTCAGCCTGCCGCACACCCCGGCTACCGAGGGGCTGCTGGATGCCAAAGCCTTTGCTGCTATGAAGCCTGGCAGTCTCTTGGTCAACGTCGGACGCGGCCCGGTAATCGACCAGCACGCCCTCTATGCCGCCCTGACCGACGGCACGCTGGCCGCCGCCGGGCTAGATGTCTGGTGGCGCTACCCGGAGAATGAAGCGGCTCGCAGCCACACCTTCCCTGCTGATGCTCCGCTGCATGAACTCCCCAACGTGGTGCTGAGCCCTCACCGCAGCAACGCCGTCCGTGGGGAGACTGCGGCCCTGCTGCACGACATCGCCGCCACCCTCAACGCCCTGGCACGCGGCGAGGCGCGCAACCAGGTCAATCCGCAACACGGCTACTGACCGCCGTTAAGCTAGCCTTAAGCTAAGGGTTGCATGCTGCTCGTGGAGGTTAACCATGAAGAAGCTTTTAACCGTAGCCCTGATCAGCCTGCTAAGCCTAGCGTTCGCGCTCGAGCTACCCTTTGGGCAGGTAGAGCTCACAGACGACACCGGCCGCGTAGTGGCCCTTGGCAAGTTGGTCTACGACAACTTCGATCTCGACCTGCTGCAAGGCTTTAACGGCTTTGCCACTATGACCATTACCCAGCGCGACGGCACCAAAGTATCGTTCGAAGTAGCGGTCACCGAAACTAATGACATTCTGTTAATTAGCGGCACAGAGCTAATCTCCCTGCGCGACACCTTGCAGATACCTGGCTTTGTGTTTGAGATCTGGCGCGAAGAGCGCTTGCCCGATGATGACCGCCCAGGCCGTGGCCGCGGCGATGACCGGCGTGATGATGACCGGCGTGATGATGATGACTACGACGACTACTACGATGACGATGATTACGACGATGAAGATGACGACGATGACTACGAAGATGATGATGACAACGATGATGACGATAGCGATGAAGATGACGATGACGACGATGACCGCTAACCGTTAACAGTCAAGGCCAGCGCGGGGTGGATTATCTCCACCCCGCGCTGGTTTAATTCTGCTCCGGCCGACGGCTCAGCGCAGCAGCCCGGCCACTTCGGCGTTTATGACGCGCAAGGCAGCCTGCACCGGTAAAAGGTCTGTGACCAGGAGGGCTTGCCCGCTACCGCCCACGTGGTAGCATGACAAGCTGCCGAGGAGGCGCCATCGTTCGCGACCTTTTCAAATACCTGCGCCGCTACCCCCTCCCCTTTGCGCTAGGCATCGCCGCGCTCGTCGTCTCGAGCTTTACCACCACCCTCGCCCCGCGCCTGGTAGGGGCCGCTATCGATGCCATCAATAGGGGCGGCGCTATGCCCTGGCTCTACCTGTTCGGCATCCTGGCCGCAGTGGGCTTTAGCGCCACCGCCATGGTGGTGGTCCGGCGCAGCATCCTCAACGCCAGCTGGGAGATCCAGTTCGATATCCGGCGCGACCTGTTCGAGCATTTCACCCGCCTTAGCCCGCGCTACTACGACACTCACCGGGTAGGCGACTTGATGGCCCGCCTGACGGCGGACCTTAACGCAGTCAGGATGATGATCGGGGTGGGCGTCTTTCAGGGGATCAATACTGCGCTGCTGTTAGGCTTCACCCTGATCCAGATGTTTTTGCTCAACGTCAGCCTGACCCTGTTGACCATGCTAACCGTCCCGCTTATTACGCTTAGCTTCTTCTTGCTGCTGCGCATTATCCACCAGCGTTACGAAAAAGTCCAGGAGCAGTTTTCTGATATCTCCGCGATGGCCCAGGAGAACTTCTCGGGCATCCGCGTGGTCAAGGGCTTCGCCATTGAGCAGCGCGAGCTGTCGCGCTATCGCGAGCTTAACGACGAGTTCATCCGCCGCAATCTGGCGCTAACCCGCGTTGAAGGGCCGCTGTTTCCATTGATGGAGCTGCTCTTTGGTCTGACTATCTCACTCTTGCTGCTCCTTGGCGGGCGCTACATGCTAGGGCTAGGTGGCGAGCTGTCGATCGGCGAGTTCATCGCCTTTATTCTGCTCTTTGAAGGGATCCAGTGGCCGATGGTCGCTTTGGGCTGGATCGCCAGCGTGGTGCAGCGGGGCCGCACCTCCTGGGGGCGGCTGCGCGAGATCCAGGGCGAGGTGCCGGAGATCCGCGACAACGAGCAGACCGATTTAAGGCTTCGCCCAACCATTTCGTTACAGCGCATAAAGGGAGCCATCGAGTTTCAGCAGGTGACCCTGCGCTTTGGCGAGTTTACGGCGCTTGATAACGTTTCGTTTAAGATCCGCGCCGGCGAGAGCATCGGCGTCACCGGGCGCACCGGCGCCGGCAAGACGTTGCTTGCCAACCTGATCGCCCGCTTGCTCGAGCCCACCTCAGGCCGCATCCTGATTGACGGCATCGACATCAAGCGCTATCCGCTAGCGGTCCTGCGGCGGAGCATCGGCATGATCCCGCAAGAGCCCTTCCTATTCTCGGACAGCATCGCCGAGAACATCGCCTATGGCGTCGAGGATGATCCAGAGCGCTTAAGGCAGCGCGTCAAGGAGGTCGCCGAGTTAGTGCAGCTCGCTGATGACGTCGAGGGCTTTCCAGCGGGTTACGACACCACCCTGGGCGAACGCGGCGTCACCCTCTCGGGCGGCCAGCGCCAGCGCACGGCCATGGCCAGGGCTATCATCCGCGACCCCGCCATTCTTATCCTGGACGACGCACTCAGCGCCGTTGACACGCAGACCGAGGCCCGCATCTTGCAAGGCTTGGGTAAGGTAACCCAGGGACGCACCGCCATCATCGTGGGCCACCGTATCTCGGCCTTTGTGCATACCGACCGCATCTTAGTGCTCGAGCAAGGCCGGATAATCGAGCAAGGGAGCCACCAGGAGCTGGTAGCCCAAGGCGGTTGGTACGCCGACATGGACCGCCGTCAGCAGCTCGAGGCGTCCTTGGAGGAAAATGAGCTACAGCGTTGAAGAGGCCAAACGCGAAGCTAAACGGCTGCGCCGGCAGCGCGCTAAAGCGCTGCGCTTTGAGGGGCAGTTCGACGAAGACGGCGAGGCCTTCAAAAAAGCCTTCGATATCGATATCACCAAGCGGCTCCTGGTCTACCTTAAGCCGTATGCGCGCTACGTCTGGTTAGCTGTAGGCCTGCTGCTGATCTACTCGGCGCTAGTTCCCATCTTCCCCTATCTCATGCAGCTCGGCATCGATAGGTACATCAACCCGGTAGGGCCTTACCTCGGCCTTACTCTCGATGAGCGCTTTGACGGCCTGTTGGTGATCGTCCTGATCTATCTCGGCATCAGGCTCATAAATTTCATCCTGCGCTACAGCTATACCTACCTGATCTCCTGGCTGGGACAGAAGCTGATTTACGACATCCGCAAGGAGTTATTTGCCAAGATCCAGCGCCTGCATCTGGGCTTTTTCGACCGCACGCCGGTCGGCCGCCTGATGACCCGCGTCACCAGCGATGTTGACGCCATCCAGTCGATGATGACCGATGGCATTGTCGGGCTGATTGCCGATATCGGCCTGATGGTGGGGCTGCTCGTTTACATGTTTATCATCGACTGGCAGCTAGCCCTAGTCACCCTGGCGGTGATGCCGCCCTTGTTTATAGCGCTTAACTTCCTGCGCGCCCGCATCCGCGACGCCTACCGCGCAGTGCGGCTGCGGGTCTCCCAATCAAACACTTATTTGCAGGAGAACCTCTCCGGCATGAAGACTGTCCAGCTATTCAACCGTGAGGCCAAAAATCAGCAGCGCTTCGATCAGATCAACCTGGGCCTGCTCGATGCCTATATCGAACAGATCCGCTGGTTCAGCCTGTTCTTCCCGGCGGTGCAGTTCACCGGAGCTATCGCCACTGCGCTGATCCTCTTTTACGGGGCTAGCCAGATCCTCGGCGGGGGCACGGTCACCGTTGGCGTGCTGACCTCGTTTATGTTTTACGCCGGGATGTTTTTTAGGCCGCTCCAGGATCTGAGTGAAAAGTACAACATCATGCAGGCGGCGATGGCCTCCTCCGAGCGGATCTTTGGGCTGCTCGACACGCCGGAGAAGGTCGCTGACAAGCCCGCGCCGATCAGTTTTAAGGGCGGCTTTAGGGGCGAAGTCAGCTTCGAGCAGGTCTGGTTCGCTTATCAGCACGAGGGTCCGAGCGAGGCCAGGAACCCCGACTGGGTGTTAAGAGACGTGAGTTTCACGGTCGCGCCGGGCGAGTCGGTCGCCTTTGTGGGGCACACCGGCGCTGGCAAGACCACCATTATTAGCTTAATCAGCCGCTTTTACGACGTGCAACAGGGCGCGGTCAAGATCGACGGGCGCGACGTGCGCGACTACCCCCAGCAAGAGCTGCGGCGCCATATCGGCATCGTCCTGCAAGACCCCTTCCTATTCAGCGGCACGGTCATTAGCAATATCAGCCTAAATAACCCCGACATCCCGCTCGAGCGAGTCACCCAGGCGGCTAAGTTCGTTAATGCTCATGACTTCATCACCCGCCTGCCGCAGGGTTACGACACACCGGTGCTCGAGCGCGGCGCGGGCTTCTCAACCGGCCAGAAGCAGTTAATTGCCTTTGCTCGAGCGCTGGTGCAAAATCCTGACATCCTGCTAGTGCTAGACGAAGCTACCGCCAACGTCGATACCGAGACCGAAGAGCTGATCCAGGACGCCCTCAAGAAGCTGCTGCAAGGCCGCACCAGCATCATCATCGCGCACCGGCTCTCCACCATTCAGGATGTTAATCGCATTATGGTGATGCGCAAGGGTAGATTGATCGAGTCGGGTAACCACTTCGAGCTGCTCAAACAGGACGGCTACTACCGCAAGCTCTACGAGCTGCTTCCGAGCCGGAGGCGAGAACGATAGTACCGGGAGCGACCCGCTCGAGCCGCAGCGGACGATTAAGCCAAGCCGCCTACTCACGGTCTAGCTGAAACGTCGCCCTGGCCCCCTCGCGCACCACCACGTCGTTGGTATTGAGGTAGTAAACGATCACCCCCCCCTCAACGGTGTCGCCACCCCGGCGACTGCGGGCCGGGTTGCCGCGCAAGATGGCTATCCCTGCTGCCTCGTCAAGGGCAAGCGTCTCGGCCTCACTCACGCGGTCTTCCGATTCGACCCGGATGTTGCCGCTTAACAGGGTGGTGTCGGTATCGACGTTGAACTCTAGCCTTTCAGCGCTGGCGGTCAAGGCTGGGGAGTCCCCTTGGGCTACGCGCTTAAGGCTCACCGGCCCCTCCATCACCCCTAGTCCGGTGGCGTTGTAATAGCGAAAAAGCGCCCCTTCGAGGGTAGTGCGCCCCTGGCTGATAGTCACTTCGGGGAGGTCGCTGGGCGTTATCTCCTCGGGGCAGAAGGTCTCCGGGTTAAAGACCAGCGTCCCGCCGAAATGCTCCAACACCGCCTGCTCCTGG
>Ga0207951_100321_pt1 | contig 26012 bp, 24 predicted proteins | sample Subbio12Aug_8Bad_FD_184830 | JGI IMG/M metagenome (GOLD analysis project Ga0207951, IMG submission 184830) | Serpentinite rock and fluid subsurface biosphere microbial communities from McLaughlin Reserve, California, USA - CR12Aug_8Bad (SPAdes) | ecosystem: Environmental > Terrestrial > Deep... | reverse complement strand
AGCACCCGCCTGAGAGCCTGGAAGCCCCACAATCGCGTCACGGCGTGACCAAACAGTCGTGTCGCCCCCGCCAGCGGGCCGACTTTTTCAACGGTATCCGCCAGGACCGGACATTCACCGAGCGCCGGTAACCCGACATTCAGCCATGTCGTCCCTCGGCAGAGACGTTTCACGTCGAGGACGGCGTCCGGCCGCGTTCGATTGCGGCAGCCGGCAGGAGCCGGCATCGCCCCCTCATCTGGAAACCTGGTCTGCACCTGGTTTGCGGACCCGGCCCTGGAGTAGACCAAGACGGGCCCAGTGGGGCGGGCCCTGAATCAGACCGAGGCGGGTCCAAGGGGTTCCTCGGGGGCGATCGATCACTCCCAACAGGAGACCGGTGCGGCCGTCGCCCCACATCGGCAGGAGCAGCCGGTCGTACCGCTTCGGACCGGTGTCCCGATAAAGCGTCGGCTGGCCGGCTTCCAAGGTCGCGCTGGCCTGGGACAGCAGAAAGTCGAACGGCGACGGGAGCGGCCCCTCGCCGAGAAAGGTCCCTTCCAACTCCCGGACCCCGCCGGCCTCCAGAGCATCGCCGACGAGCGCGAAGCGAAACCGTTCCGGCTTGTCGAACACCTCCAAGGTGAAGGCGTCGTCTACGATGTCGCCCATGTCGGTCGGCGTCAGATCGTCCCGGAACGGCATGGGCACTGCCTTGCGGATCAGGCTGCGCCAATAGGCGCGGACGCGGTCGAGGCGGCGCGGCAGGTTTCGAGGCGCGGAATAAAGGTGCATGACGGCCTCGCTGAAGGGGAGGCCCAGTGTCCGTGGATGTGCGGCAGGTGCCTTGATCCCGATCAAGACGCGGTGCCTGTGGCGGGCGACATCAAACGATGCGTCGTGACCCTGACCCTCCATCCGGGTCGATGTGTCGGCGGCCACGCCACGAAGCGCGCCCGCGCAAGAGCTCGGTTGCGCCCCGCCTCGATCTGGGGATGCCGGCGGAATCAATGCGCCGTGGGTGCTCGCCCGGCAGGGGGGGACTTGGCCGAGGGGCTGGGCTACGCCATAGCCGCGGGAGCGCCGCCCTGCTCTCGCCGGAGACGAAGCTGTGTGGACGCGCGGATGGCCTTCGCCTCGTGGATCAGGTCGCGGTCTCCGCTCTCAACAAAAGCCATCGTGCCCGACCCGCCCTGTGCGGCGGGGTGGTGTGCGCCGACCCAAGCTGAGCCTAAAGCGCGCCTGCCGTCGGCCGTTCAGGGCCTTTTGACGAGCTGCACTGAGCAGTTCGACGACAGCTTGGCGCCAAGAGAATGCAAATGGATCTTCAGTCCAATGCTGGCATAGGCATTTTGAGCCCTTTGTTCGTCTCAAGTAGCGCACAGTTTCCGGCCTCTTGCCCCGACGCAATCATGCGCCCTACGCCTCGCTTCTCGGCGGAACCGCGAGAATATCGCACTCTATTCCTCGCAGCATTGCATCGGCGACGCTCCCCAGCAAGATACGCTTCACACCGCTCAACCCCCGCGTACCGATGACCAGCAGGTCAGGCTGGTCGTTGTCGACGAACTCCTTGATGGTTCGAAAGGTCGGACCCTCTGCGAGGCGAATATCATAGCGCAGCCCGCCAAGCTGGAGGTTCTCGACAAAGTCGGCGAGTTTCCGTCGCGTTTCAGACGCCTCGTGGGCGACGTGCTCTTCGATTCTTTCGCGCTCGACGTTTGCGTAGATCATCATGCCCTTGGCCATGGGCTCGAATGCGTGGACGAGCGAGACATAGGCGCCGTCCAGAAGGCCGAGTGATTGCACGGTGGCCAAGGCATTGGCTGAAGCATCGGACATGTCCGTGGCGACCACGACGCGACGGTAGGCGACTTTGGGCTCCGTGTTCACCATCAACACCGGGTGATGCCCCGTACGCATCACCCGCTCGATGGTGGTGCCGACGAATACATCGCGCAGGATTCGTCTTCGGTGCGAGCCCATCATAATGAGGTCAGCATCGTTGTCCGTCGCGACCTGGACGATCGCTTTGAACGGTTTGCCCGCCTTGACGATGGCCACGGCCTCCTCGCCGGATTCGTTCGGGAGCTTTGCCGCCATGGCCTGGAGGAGTGATGTCGCTTGCCGAGTTTCCTGGTCGACGAAATCAGCCGGCTGATCGTCGTCGACGACGTGCAGGAGCTGAAGCGCGGCCTTGAACTGTCCCCGCAGCAAGGCGGCGCGCTTGACTGCAAGCTCGGAGCGAGCGGAAAAATCTGTCGCCGCCAAGAGCCGTCGCAATCCCATCTCCAGCCTTTCCTGCTTGACGACCTCACGCAACACCGCCCCGCCCGCCGCCTCATAGACCTCGACGCCGACGAGGCGGGCGCGACGGTCGTCCACGCGAACCTTGGCCTCGGTCATGGCGCGCCGGATGGCGTAGGCCGGGGTGTGGGGACCGATCTGCTCCAGCACCTGCCGTTGCCGGTCTTGGTCCGCGCTGACGCAGAAGGCGGTCAACTGGTCGAGCGCGAGCGTCCCGTCCCGATAGGCGGCCATCAACTCCGGCGCCGCGGACCCCAGCCGCAGCCGCTGGCGCACCACATGGGCAGAGACCCCGAATCGGGCGCCGATCTCCTCGGGGCCGTAGCCCTTCTCGTCGGCGAGGCGCTGGAAGGCCTCGAACTGGTCGGCGGGATGCATGGCCTCGCGGGTTGTGTTCTCGTCGAGGCTGATCTCGTGGGCGTCGTTCTCGACATCCACGATCACGCGCACCGGATGGGTCCGCCTGATCGTCTTGCGCTTGGCCAGCAGCCGCAGCCCCTGACGGCGCCCCTCGCCGATGGTGACGAGGTAGTTCCCGGTCGGGACGCCCTCCCCGTCCCGCTCGATCTCGACCACGGGCGGCTGCAACACCCCCTTGGCCTTGATGGAGGCGGCGAAGGCCTCGATGGTCGCCGGGCTGTGCGGCGTCTTCCGCGCATTCTTCGGCGAGGCCTTGAGCCGGTTCAGCGGCACGGTGATCTCCGCGCCGTGCTGCGGCGTGGTCGTCCCGGTCGCCTCAATCGCGACGGTTTCGATAGCTTGAGCAGTCATGTCTGCCTCCTTTGGGCATGGGTTGCAGGCACGCGAACTGCGCGCCTGAAACCCTGCCCGTCGGCGAGACCGGGGTAGCAAAGGCCAGGGCGGACCGGCCGGAGGGGGATCGCCCGGCCTGCACAAGCCTGGGGCACATGACAATCATGATGATCATCGCCGGCGCGGAAGGTCGGGGAGACCGGCCGGTCCGGCGCCGGAGGCGCTTCACCCTGGCCTGCGCGAGGGCGGAGCCCTTAGCCCTGCCGGAAGCTCGGCCTGACGTCTCAAACTACAGGTCAGGGCATGCTCAAGTCGCCCGATCGCGCCAGGCCGTCGGCGTCGTCGAGCGAGGATGCGCTGATGATCGCCCGGAACTCATCGACCAGCTCGGGATGCCGGGTCGTCAAATACCGCTCAATATGGGCGTTGCCCAACAAGCGATTGAGATAGCCGCTGGCCACGACCAGATGCAGGACGTCGTCGCCATAGGAAGTCTCGAGCGCCCTGAAGTCCTGGGTCAGGGAAGCCATCTCCCGCTCCATCCGCGCCATCTGATCCGTCGTCATGCCCCCGACCCGCTTGGGCTTGTCCTGGCGCACCAGGTCAGCCTGACGGGTCGCGGCCAGCAGGGCCTTGGCGTAGGCGGAGGTGAAGTTGTTCGCGGACAGCATCAGTTCGGCCGCCTCCACCTGACGCATGGGCCGCATCTTACGGAGCACGTCGAAGGTCACCGGATTGACCGTGTGCGTCTTGAGGAGGTCGATGACCTCCGGCGCCACGCCTTCGAGAAGACTCCGGCGACGCTGAATCGCTTTCACGTCCACGTCTAGCGCCTTGGCCAGCTTCTCCTCCGACACCCCGCGCTCTAGGGCGCGGACGATCATGTAGTGCTCCTGGATGGTCGCCAGCCGGTTGACGCGCCGGTTATAGGTGAAGGCTTCATCGTCGTCGGCGACCAGACAGCGCGTCTCGGTCTCCCCGAGGTCTTTCAGGATCGCCAGACGGACATGTCCGTCGAGCAGCATCCATGCGCCGGGCGCCTTCGGCCTCGCCACGACCAAAGGTTCGATGACGCCGACCTCGACGACAGATCGGGCGATCCTTCGATATTTGACCGACCGGATGATCTGATCCGTGAGCCGGCGCAGCGGCAGAATATCGGCCAACCGGATGGTCTCGAGGCGCGTTTCAAACGCCGCCCTCACGGTCTCCGTCATCTCAGCGGCCCGAGACGCCGAGCCGTTCGGCGAGCGGCCGCGGCAGGGTGTGCATGGCCTCGGCGCGCAGCAGGGTGACGAAATGGTCGTCATCCAGGAGGCGGCGCAGGGCATTGACGACGAAGACCAGCCGGCTCTGGGTCAGGGCCGCTTTCTTGACGAGCAGCTTCTGCCGGTCGGTCTCCTTGCGATAGGCCCGCACGAGGGCGTCAGCGGTGACCCGGACCCGGGGTCCCCCGCCGCCGTCCCGTGGCCCCGAACGGCCGGCCTTGCCGCTGGTCTTGCGCTGTTCGATGATCTTGCGGATCGCCAGCACCTGATTGCCCGGCAGAGCCTTGCGCTCATAAGCCTCCGCCAGGGCCTCCTGGACCTCGCGGTCGCCAGCCCTGGCGATTTCAATGGCGACGGTATGGGGGATGACGCCGCGCTCGACCGCGGCGATCAACCGCTCCTCACCATTGTCGAGCAGGAAGCAGATCGCCCAGACATATTCGGCGCTGAAGTCCGTCTTGGTCGCGATCTCCTGGGTCGAGTAGCCGCGGTCCTTGAGAGCCCCGATCTCCTTGACCAGCTCGAGCGGCCGGTGCTGCCGGCGCGCGAGGTTCTCGACCAGGCTCATGACGAAGCAGTCTTCCTCGGAGGCCTCGGTGACCACCGCGGGAATCTCGCTCTGCCCGAGCGCCACGAAGGCCTCCAGTCGCCCCTGCCCACAGATCAGGTCATAGCCGCCGTCCGGTCGGGCGCTGACGGTGATCGGCTTCTTCAGCCCCAGATTGGCGATGCTCGTCACCAGTTCCTGGAACATCCGCTTGTTGCGGGATCGCGGATTCAACACGGTGATCGCGGCGACGGGGATGCTGCGGATCTCGGGAACGGCATCCGTCACGCCGCCACCCGGATGGCGGCTCGTTGGGTGAGCTCGAAGAAGGGCTCGAGATCATCGACGCGATAGCCGTCGAGGAAAACCCCGTTGGCCTCGCCCATCCGCACCTTGCCCAGCGGTCCGACGTCGAGCCATGGCAGGAGGTAGTAGTCCCGAACGCCCGTGTTGGCGGCGTCCATGCGGACGGCGATGGTGATGTCCGGCTTGAGGCTGGAATCCAGCCTCACCTTCCAGCGAAGACCGCCGGCTGAGGTCGTCGAACAACGAATGACCGTGACCGAGACGCTGAACTCCTGATTCACCGTGAGGAGATCGGTGGCGGGATCGACGACCACCGAGCCGCCAAGACGCTCGATCTCGGCAATGGTTCTGGCAACGACCTCCGGGTGAAGGGCGCGAAGGACGCGGTTCGTCTCGAGGAACCGGTAGTCGCGGTCCGGCGAATAGCCGACCAGCTGGTAGGCGCGCAGAAGCGTGCCGAAGCGGTGCCGGTAGGTCGAGCTCGACGGCATGTCCTCGACCTCGTCGATGAGAAGCCCCGAGAGGCAGCCTTTCTCACCAAGGAGAAGCGTCAGCCGATCCAGCAGCTGCTCATCCGTGAACCGGCGTGTCCGGTCGGCGATGATCCGCTGGGCGGCGGCGAAGAACTCCGGATCGACGATGCCGTCGAACACGCCGTCCGCCCGCACCCACATATCGGGCGCGTTGAGCACCCGCTTCTTCTTCAGTTTGAAGGAGACGCGATTATAGACGTTGTTGCCGATGTATTTCTCATTGGTGAGGACCTGGTGCACGGTTCCGCGGGTCCAGGGTCGGTCCAGATCGGTCAGGACGCCCTCGGCGTTCAACAGGACGGCGATCTCCCGCTCGGAGCGTCGCTGCAGCACGAACATCCGATAGATCCGCTGAACGACATCGATCTCGTCCTGCGGGCCGGCCGTCAGGATGACGCGATCGGTTTGCAGGCTCTTGTGTTCGCCTCGGTCGAGCAACGCCTTGGGCCGCCGTTGCTCGTCGATGAGCTGGCGGCGCAGCCCGAACCCGGCCGGCCCGCCCTGGCGGTAGCCCAGGCCGATCAGGCGGCACTGGCCGGTGAAGACCTTGGCGGAGAGCTCGCGGCTGTACTCGCCGGCCATGGCGCGCTTCATGCCCTTGATGATGGTGGCGGTGAGGCTGCCGTCGTTCTCGAACTGCTCGGCGCAGTAATGGACGCTGATCCCGGCCTCGCGGCACAGATACTCGTAGTAGGCGCTCTCGTCCGCGTCCTGGAAGCGGCCCCACCGGCTCACGTCATAGACCAGGATGACCTCGTAGTCGGCGCGGCCCGCCTGGACATCCGCAAGCAGTCGCTTGAGGGCGTCCCGCCCCTCGATCTTGAGGCCGCTCTTGCCCTGGTCGGCGTAGGTTCGCACGATCTCGAAGCCGCGCCGTTCAGCATAGGCTTGGATGATGTCGGCCTGGTTCTCGGTCGAGTATTTCTGATGCTCGGTCGACATGCGGACGTATTGGGCCGCGCGTACAGGGACGCCGCGGGTGGCGTTCGGATCGGATTCCCATTGGCTCATTAGGGGCTTCCCTCCCTCCAAACGTCTCACTCCCATCAAGCGGCGCGTCGCGACATCTACGGTGGAGGGGCGCTGAATGTCGCCTACGCAGAAAGACCGAAAAGTTCGGTCGGAATCCGGAAGAAGTTTTCTTCAGCGGACGCCTTTGGAGCCGGAGCCAAGCTTCGCCGAAGCCGTCGCCGACGCGCTTCGACGCGAGTTCGGCGGGACCCCGGGCGCGGTCAAGAAGGTGGTCCGGCTGACGCGGGCCAATGAGCGCGCCGTCCGAAACTGGTTCGAAGCCAAGAACGCGCCCAGCGGGGAGAACCTGGTGATCCTGATGCGCCACTCCGACGAAGTGCTAGAGGCCGTTCTGCGCCTGGCCGACCGTCAGGACCTGGTCGCCGCGCGGAAACTTTCGGCGGCTCGGGAGAAGCTTCAGGAGATGCTGGCCATGATCGACGACATCCAGACCGGGTAAGGCCGCCGATCAGTCCCTTTCGGCGTTGGCGCGATCCTCCAGAGCGGCGCATCGCTCCATCAACTGATCGAAGGACTCCGCCCTTGTCTCCAGCAATCCGTCTTCGACCATGCGGCCATAGTCGTCCGCCAATCGGTCCCGCCCCTCCCCGGTCGGGACGAGTTGGAGGCCGCCCTCGACTGCTTCTCGATAGCTGACCACCTCGCCCGCGACATCCTTTTCCCGGAAGAACCAGGCCTTGTGGCGCGCCACGGCGTCGGCCAAGGCGCGATCCTCAAGAGCCAGCGTCGCGACGCCTCCCTGATCAAGGCGGATAAGATCGTGCCAATGCCGCGAGAACCGATCACCTCGCAGGCGTTCCTGGGCGCAGTAAACGTGACAGGCGGTCGCCTTTTCCCAGAATGTGCGCTCCGCGGCCATCACCCGAGGATTGCTCTTGGGGAAGACGATGTCCTCAACCACGCCGTCGGCGTAGCAGACGACCTCGGCGTGTCGGTTCGGCTCGCCGGTCGAGCGCGCGCCGAACTCCAGTTTTACGCTCGGGCTCACATAGCCTGTTCCGCTGAACCCCGGCGTATAATCCAGGAAGAGATCGGGGCCGTCCTGGCGCACCTCGGCCGCGATGCCCTGCGCCTGAAGCGCCACCTCGATCACGGGCCGGGCGTGGCGCTCGACCCAGGCAGGCAAGGCTTCGCGGACGGCCTCGGTCCAGCGTTGCGCCTCTGAGCGGCTCGCCGGCAAGGCGTCCTCAGCGTCGCGAACCAGGTCGGGGATGAGCGCGCGAATGTCGTAGGTGAGATCGACATCTTCCGAGAACCGCTCGATCAGGCGATAGGCCTTGGACAGCGACGTCCCGCCCTTGAACACCAGCTGTTCCGCATAGGGCGAGGCGAACAGGGTCTCCAGGGCCCACACCACCCAGACATCCTTCTCCAACAGGTGCAGGGCCCGTGTCGGCTCAAGCCGGTCCGCGGCGACGGCCAGGACTTCACGCCTATCGGCCAGCGACAGGGACAGGATCGCCTCAGCCATAGATGGACTGGGTGATTGGACGCGCCAGCCAGGCGGGCAGGAGATGAGCGACGCCCGCGATCTCCTGCAAGGTCGTGCCGGGAAGGCGTCGTTTCAGCGTGCGCAACGCCGCCTCGGCCTTTTCAGGCCCAAGCCAGGCCAAGGCGCGAATGACCTCTCCGGCCGGTCGTCCCGCCTTGACCAGCTGCCACCTTGGAACATGACGGAATTCCACCGACTGCTTTCCGAGCTGGACCGACCGACTCCGGCCTGACGTGAAATACACCTGGCGAAGCGGAACCTGGGTGGTGAGGCCCAATGCGTTGGCGGCGGCGGCCCCGTTGGACGCCACCACCTCCCCGCGCTGAGCGCTCATCGCCTCCACAACCTTCTCGACTTCGGGCGGGCGGGCGCCGAAGCGACCGACGACTGGACGCACATACAGGCCGCGCCCCGCCCGGATCAGCCGGCCGCTCCGGGCAAGCCGCGACAGAGACTGATCGACCGCGGCGCGCGAGCCGAGATGAAGCAGGCCCCTGGCCCCGACGGGCGCTCCCTCGGGCAGGCTTTCGATGTGTTCCAGGATTTTCGCGTTCAACATGACGGCCTCTTTGTCAGAAATATAGTCGCGTTTCTGACAAAACGCAACGCGGACCCCGTGTCACGGCCCCGCAAGTCCACGGTCGGGCGCTTGTCGGTTTCCTCTTCGGAGTCGTTCGGCTTCGATTCTCCACACACACGGGAGATGAGAGATGGCCCAAGCCGACCCGCCGCTAAGGCGCACGATCAAGAAGCCGCAGCTCCGTCAGATGGTGCCGCTGGCCGACAGCACCATCTGGGAGATGGAGCAGCGCGGACAGTTTCCGCGCCGGTTCCTGCTGACGCCCCGCTGCGTGGTCTGGGACCTGGCGGAGATCGAGGCCTGGCTGGCGCTGCGACGGGCCAAGCCCATCCGTCGGGCGCCGCCGCCCGATGTCCGCAAGCGGGTCACGCGGCCCGTCAGAGACGGGGATCGAAGCGAGGACCGGCCGACTCCGGGATGACCAGCACCGGCGTGAACGACCGCCCGGCCTCCCAGGCATCGACCGCGTCCGACCACTGCTGCGCCATATGACGCCGCTGGGCCTCGAACTCGGCCTTGTTGTAGACGCCGCGGGACGACCGCTCTTCGTGAGCCAGGCCCTTCTCGATCCAGTCCGAGTTGAAGCCCATCTCGTGCAGCAGCGTCGAGGCGGTCCGCCGCAGATCGTGGACCGTGAAGGGCTCCAGCGGCAGTTCCCGCTCGCGCGCCCGTTCCGCGATCGCAGTCGTCACACGGTTGAAGGTCGCCCGCGACATCGGCGCATCGGCGTCATAGCGGGACGGCAGGATGTAGCGCGAGTTGCCGGCGCAGGTTTTCAGGGCGATCAGGATGTCGAGCATCTGGGTCGAGAGATAGACGTTGTGCGGCCGCGACCGCTTCATCCGTTCCCTGGGGATCGACCAGACGGCTCCCTGGAAGTCGACCTCTTCCCAGACGCCGTCCTGCAGCTCGCTTTTGCGCACCATGCTGAGCAGCACGAACTTCAGCCCCAGCCGGATGGTCGGCAGGGTGGCGACGTCGCCGAGCAGGCCCAGCATGATCCGGATCTCGGTCGGCGACAGCGACCGGTCGCGCGGCCGGAACGTGGCGATCGACGCCGGTCCGACCCCGTCGGCGGGATTGTCGATCTTCTCGCCGTGCAGGATGGCCCAGGCGTAGATCTGTTTGACGATGTCGCGCACGTGGATGGCTGTCGCCGGCGCGCCCCGCTCCACGATCGTCTGGCAGTGCGCCCGCAGGTCGTCCGGCGTGATCTCGGCCAACAGCCGGTTCTCCCACTGCGGCAGCACCTCGCGGTTGAAGATCGACCGCCGCATATTGCGGGTGCTGTCCGCCATGGGGGCGTGATCCATCCACCGGCGCGCGGCGTGACCGAAGCTGCGCGCCTCCGCCCGCCGTCGCTTGGCCCGCTGTTTCTCCAGCGCCGGCGAGACGCCCGCGGCGATGCTTCGCTTCGCGTCGAGCACGAGTTCGCGGGCCTTGGCGAGCGACAGGCCGGCCGGGCCGTAGGCGCCGAAGGTGACCGTCTCGCGCCGCCCGTTGAAGCGATAGTCGTACTTGAACGAGACCCCGCCTGACGGTTTTACGAGGACGTAGAGGCCGTCCCTGTCGGTCTTTTTGTAAGGCTTTGGTTTTCCGCGCAAATTGCGCAATTCTGCGTCCGTAAGCATGCCAAATTCACTCCAAAAGACCGTCAGGCGCTTTCGGGGTCTTTCGGAGATTTTTTTATGCAAAGTCAGAGCTTTGGCTGGAAAAAAGACCGTCAGGCCGCCGTCGGCCCTATGACGGTATGAATCGGAGTCGCCGGAAGCAATGGGAGCGGGACCGTCAGGAAGACCGGCGCACGGCTTCGCTGCCCCTCGAACGATGTCGAAAGGCAGAGAAGGCATTTATCTTGTAAGTCAGTGTTTTAGCGCCGATTTCGAAAGCGCCGCCGAAAGGCTCCGAAAGCCCCGGACTATTCCCACTCGATCGTGCCCGGCGGCTTGGACGTGATGTCATAGACGACGCGGTTCACGCCCCGCACCTCATTGACGATCCGGGTCGCGGTCCGGCCCAGCACATCCCACGGGAATTCAAAGAAGTCGGCGGTCATGCCGTCGGTCGAGGTCACGGCCCGCAGGGCCAGCACCTTCTCATAGGTGCGGGCGTCGCCCATGACGCCGACGGTCTTGACCGGCAGCAGCACGGCGAAGGCCTGCCAGATCTGGTCGTAGAGCCCCGCCTTGCGGATCTCCTCCAGATAGATGGCGTCGGCCTGCTGCAGCGTCTCGACCGCCTCGGGCGTGATCTCGCCGGGGATGCGGATGGCCAGGCCCGGTCCGGGGAACGGATGGCGTCCGACAAAGGCGTCGGTCAGGCCCAGTTCGCGGCCGAGCGCCCGGACCTCGTCCTTGAACAGTTCGCGCAGCGGCTCGACCAGCTTCAGCTTCATGAAGTCCGGCAGGCCGCCGACATTGTGGTGGCTTTTGATCACCGCCGAGGGCCCGCCCGAGGCCGAGACGCTCTCGATCACGTCAGGATACAGCGTGCCCTGGGCGAGGAATTCCGCGCCCTCGACCTTCGCGGCCTCGCGGTCGAAGATCTCGATGAACACCCGGCCGATGATCTTGCGCTTGGTTTCGGGGTCCGAGACGCCGGCCAGCTCGCCGAGGAATTCCCTAGACGCATCAACATGCACCAGCGGGATATTGTAGTGCTCCCGGAACAGCGTCGTCACCTGTTCGGCCTCGTCCTTGCGCAGCAGGCCGGTGTCGACGAAGACGCAGGTCAGCTGGTCGCCGATGGCCTCATGGATCAGCACAGCGGCGACCGAGGAATCGACCCCGCCGGACAGGCCGCAGATCACCTTCGCACCGCCGACCTGTTCCCGGATCTGGGCGATCTTCTCGTCGCGATAGGCGGCCATGGTCCAGTCGCCCTTCAGCCCGGCGATGCCGAACAGGAAGTTGCGATAGATTTCCGTCCCGCGCGGCGTGTGATGGACCTCCGGGTGGAACTGCACCGCATAGATTTTTCGCGCCTCGTCGGCGATGGCCGCGAACGGCGCCCCGGCCGAGGTGGCCACGACCCTGAAGCCCTCGGGGATGGCGGCGACGCGGTCGCCGTGGCTCATCCAGACGGGCTCGCGATGATCGACCGCCCCGATGCCGGCGAACAGGGGCGTTTCGGCGGCGATGACGATCTCGGCCCGGCCGAATTCGCGGTGATGGCCGCCCTCGACCTTGCCGCCCAGCACATCGCACAGCAGCTGCTGGCCGTAGCAGATGGCCAGCATCGGCAGGCCGAGATCAAACAGCTTGCGGCCGATGCGCGGGCTGTCGGCCTCCAGCACGCTGGCGGGGCCGCCCGACAGGATGATGGCCTGCGGCTGCATCGCGTCGACCACCGCCTCGGCCTTGTCGAACGGATGGATCTCGCAATAGACGTTCGCCTCGCGCAGCCGCCGCGCGATCAGCTGGGTGACCTGGCTGCCGAAGTCGACGATCAGGACCTTCTGGTGATCAGCGGGGGCGGTCATGCGGGCTCCGGAACGGCGGGGGTGAAGGGGTCAGTCCGGCTCACGCCCGCCGCTCGTACAGGGCGACGAAGAAGCCGTCCGTGCCGGTCGAGGCCGGCGACAGCCGCAGGCGGCCGCCCGTCGCGGCCTCGGCCAGACGCGTGCGCGCGGCGTCGGTCAATGTGTCGGCCGCCAGCACATCGGCGACCGGCAGCGGGCGGAAGGCGGCGTTGGCGGCTTCGAAGGCGTCGGCCACGGCCTCGTTCTCGCGGCTCAGCACCGAGCAGGTGACATAGGCCAGCCGCCCGCCCGGCTTCACCAGCGCGGCCGCCTGACCGAGGATGCGCAGCTGCAGCGCATGCAGCCGCTCGATCTCGTCCGCCTTCAGCCGCCAGGCGTCCTCGGGCCGTCGGCGCCAGGCGCCCGAGCCGCTGCACGGCGCATCGACGAAGACCAGATCGGCCTTGCCGTTGAATTCCTCGACCCCGCCGCCGTTCTGGCCGATCAGCCGCAGGTCCGCGGCCACGCCCGCCCGGGCCAGCCGCGGCCGGATGTTGTCGAGCCGTTTCTGCACCACATCGCAGGCGATCAGACGCATCGGCTCCGCCGCCGGCTTCGCTTTCGTCGCCGCAATCTCATCGGCCCCGGTCGGCGACCAGCCGGCCGGGCTGGGCGCAGCCGTCCGGGCCGGATCGGCGGCGGGCAGGCCCTGTACCGCCAACGCCAGCGTCTTGCCGCCGCCGCCTGCGCAATAGTCGACCACGATACTGTCCGGCGTGAATGACAGGCCGGCTCCAGCCAGCCATGCCGTCAGCTGGCTGCCCTCGTCCTGGATCTCCACACGGCCGGCGTTGAAGGCGTCCAGCGCCTGCACATTGGGCGCCGGCTCTGACGGCAGCCGCAAGCCCACGGCGGACCAGGGCGTCCGCTCGGGCGTCAGTCCGGTCGCCTTAAGCTCGGCCCGGGCGGCCTCGACCGTGGTCCTGGCCGTATTGACCCGCAGATCGACCGGCGCCCGCGCCATCAGCCCCGCCGCTTCTTCGGTCCAGCGGTCGCCGAAGGTCGCCTTGAGATCCTCGACCACAAAGGCCGGCAGTTCGGTGGCGGTCCCGGGCAGGTCGCCCTCCCCCGCCGCGATCCGGGCCCGCTCCTGTTTCGACAGCGGCCGCGGGCCATAGCCTTCACCCGAATGCAGCGCCTCGATCTCTTCAAGCGAAAGTTTGTCGAGAAAGGCCAGCGCCCCGACCACCAGCGCCCGTCCGTCCTCGCGACCGGCCATGGCGGCGACCAGCCGGCCGCGCGCGCGCAGCACTTGATAGACCCGCTCGGCCACGGCCCGGCGATCCCCGGACCCGGCATAGCGGTTGGCGGCCCCCCAGGCCTTGATCACCACCTCGGCGGGGGCGCGGCCCTGGGCGATGCTGTCCAGAACGGAGGCGGCGGCGGCGAGGCGGGCAGCTGGGGTCAATGCGGACTTTCAGACGAAAAGGGCGACGAAGACAGAGATCAGGCCGCCCGTCGCGATGGCCCATGCGATCGTGCGCACGAACGGCACGCCGAACGCATAGAGGGGGATGTAGACCAAACGAGCCCAGAAGAAGGCCTGGGTCCCCCAGAAGGTCAGGGCGCTGTCCTTGCCGGTGACATGGGCGATCAGGACGGCGCCGATGAACAGCGGCAGGGTCTCCCACAGATTGGCCTGGGCGCGCTCCAGCCGTTCGGTGACAATGCCGGGGCGAACGGGGACGCCGTCGCGCGGGCCGGCGTTCCAGCCAAGGCCGTTGACCATGGTGCGTCCCGCCGCCGGCAGGAAGATGTGCAGAAAGGCCAGCACCAGCGTCGCCGCCAGCATGGTCAGTTCGGGGGTCACCACCCGGATCCAGCCGTCACCCATTCCAGTCTCTCCCTATCCCTGCCGGTAGTTCGGCGCCTCGCGCGTGATCATAACATCATGGACATGACTCTCGCGCAGACCGGCGCCGGTGATCCGCACGAACCGGGCGCGGTCCTGCAGATCGGCGATGCTGGCCGCCCCGACATAGCCCATGGCGGCGCGCAGCCCCCCGACCATCTGGTGCAGAACCGGGGCGATCGGCCCCTTGTAGGGCGTCTGGCCCTCGATGCCCTCGGGCACCAGCTTCTGGCTGTCCTCGACTTCCTTCTGGAAATAGCGGTCGGCCGAGCCGGCCCCCATGGCCCCGACCGAACCCATGCCGCGGTACGATTTGTACGACCGGCCCTGGTACAGGAAGACCTCGCCGGGGCTCTCGTCCGTTCCCGCGAACATGGACCCCATCATGGCGCAGGCGGCGCCCGCCGCGATGGCCTTGGCCAGGTCGCCCGAATATTTGATGCCGCCGTCGGCGATGACCGGCGCGCCCGACGCCTTCGCGGCCCGGGCGGCCTCCATGATGGCGGTCAGTTGCGGCACGCCGACGCCCGCCACGATCCGGGTGGTGCAGATGCTGCCCGGGCCGATGCCGACCTTCACCGCATCGGCGCCGGCGTCGATCAGGGCGCGCGCCGCGTCATAGGTGGCGACATTGCCGGCGATGATCTGGATGCGGTTGGACTCGCGCTTGATCCGCTCGACCACCCGGCTGACCTGGATGGAGTGGCCATGGGCGGTGTCGATCACCACCACATCCACGCCGGCCTCGGCCAGGGCCATGGCCCGCTCATAGCCGGCGTCGCCGACGGTCGAGGCGGCCCCGACCAGCAGCCGGCCCTGGTCGTCCTTGGCGGCGTGCGGATGGGCCTGGGCCTTCTCGATGTCCTTCATCGTGATCAGGCCGACCGCCCGATAGTTCTCGTCGACGACGATGACCCGCTCGATCTTGCGGTCGCGCAGCAGGGCCCGGGCCTCGTCACGCCCGGCGCCCTCGCGGACCGTGACCAGATCACCGGTGGTCATCAGTTCGACGGCCTTGCGGTTCGGATCGGTGTCGAACCGCATGTCGCGATTGGTCAGGATGCCGACCAGCTTGCCGGTCGCCGGATCGACCACCGGAAAGCCGGAGATCTTCTTCTTGGCGCGGATTTCGTGAATCTCGCCCAGCGTCGTCTGCGGGGTGATGGTCACCGGATTGATGACCATGCCGCTTTCGTAGCGCTTGACCGCGCGCACCATGTCGGCCTGTTCATCGACCGTCATATTGCGGTGGATGACCCCGAGTCCCCCGGCCTGGGCCATGGCGATCGCCAGCCGGCTTTCGGTGACCGTGTCCATGGCGGACGAGGTCAGCGGGATGTTCAGTCGGATGTCGCGGGTCAGCTTCGTCGAGACGTCCGCATCGGCGGGCATGATCTCTGACGGGCCGGGTTCCAGCAAAACATCGTCGAAGGTTAGCCCTTCGCGTATCTCCATGAGGAGTCTCCGTTTTGCGGGCCGCGTATAGCGGTGCGCGACGGGGAACCGCAAGGCCTGCTCGCCCTTATCGTCACGATAAGAAGATTTGCCTTGCCCCTGCGGCGCCGACCCCACATCTGGAAGACCGATGGTCCGGATCCTCATCAGCACGGCCCGCCGCCTCGCGCTCAAGATCGCGAGCTATGGCGTGATGCACCTCCTGGTCGCCATACTGGTGGCCTTCGCCATCACGCGCGACTGGCGGATGGCGCTGGCCATCGGCGTAGCCGAACCCTTCTTCCAGACCATCGCCTATTCGATCCACGACCGCATCTGGCACCGGATCGAGCATCGTCGCCGGCTGTCGCGCTTCGAGGAGGCCTCGGAGGCCTTCACCGCCCGCCTCGGCATGATGACGCCCGAGGAACAGACCCGGGCCCACGGCCAGTGCGGCCACAGCCACGCCCTGCCCCGGTCCTTCGGCCAGATCGCCATGAAGACCTTCACCTACGGGGCGATGCATTTCGTCGTCGCCGTGGCGGTGGCCTTCGCCCTGACCGGCGACTGGCGGGTGGCCCTCGCCATCGGCATCATCGAGCCGCTGGTGCAGACGGTCTTCTTCACCTTTCACGACCGCATCTGGACCCGCATCGAGGCACGCAAGGCGGCGCGGGCGGCGGAGATGGCATCAGCCTAACGCCGATTCATCGCCACAAGAAACACCTCGGCGCTGTCCTTCCGGCTCGACGCCGGCTTGACGTATTTCACCGTCTCGAACTCGGCCCGCAGCCGCGCCAGCACCCCGCCGGCGTCACCGCCCTGGAAATTCTTCGACACGAAATGCCCACCCGGCTTGAGTGTGCGGATGGCGAAATCGGCGGCGATCTCGATCAGGGCGATGATCTTCAGGTGATCCGTCTGGCGATGGCCGACGGTGTTGTGGGCCATGTCGGACAGCACCAGGTCGGGCGCCCCGCCCAGCAGGTCGATCATCTGCTGGTCGACGCCGGGGTGGGTGAAGTCGGCCTGCAGCATGATCGCCCCCGGCACCGGCTCGACAGGCAGCAGGTCGACCCCGACCACCGCCGTCGCCCCGCGCTTGACCGCCACCTGGGCCCAGCCGCCGGGCGCCGCGCCCAGGTCGATGACCCGGCTGCCCTGTTTGATCAGATGAAACCGATCGTCGATCTCCAGCAGTTTGAAGGCCGCGCGGCTGCGCCAGCCCTCGGCGCGGGCGCGCTCGGACCATTTGTCGGACAGCTGGCGCTTGATCCACTGCTGGCTGGACATCGACTTGGTGTCCGCCGTCTTCATCTTGGTGCCCATGCCGCGGCCGGCGGCGGTGCCGCCCGAGGGCGGGCGCACCATCCGTCTGCGTTCAGCAGGCTTTTCTTCGTCAGTCATCGCATCCACATAGCCCCCGGCGGGTTTGCGGGCTATGCACCCGCGATAATTCACAAGGAGCGCGCCGATGGCCGACCAGACCCTGACCTTTTCTCTCGACACCGGCGACGGCGCTGACCGCGATGTGGTGATCAAGCTGCGCCCCGACCTGGCCCCCGGCCATGTCGCCCGCATCACCGAACTGGCCAGCGAGGGCTTCTATGACGGCGTGGTCTTCCACCGCGTCATCCCCGGCTTCATGGCCCAGGGCGGCGATCCCACCGGCACCGGCACCTCGGGCTCGAAGAAGCCGAACCTGAAGGCCGAGTTCTCGAAAGAGCGCCACGCCCGCGGCGTCTGCTCCATGGCCCGCACCTCGGACCCCAACAGCGCCAACAGCCAGTTCTTCATCTGCCTCGACGACGCCTCCTTCCTCGACGGCCAGTACACCGTCTGGGGCGAGGTCATCGAAGGCATGGACCACGTCGACGCCCTGCCCAAGGGCGAGCCGCCCCGTTCGCCGGGCAAGATCGTCAAGGCGACGGTGGGCTAGAACCGAAAAGGGCCGCTCCGGAAGGGGCGGCCCTATTTGCATTTATCACCGCCGTCACCCTCGGGCTTGACCCGAGGGCCAGACCATCCGGTGCTAAATGGCAGGCAAGGACCCGCGACCCGAGGGCCATCCCGACCGCATAGCCGCCCAACCTCTGATCCTCGGGTCAAGCCCGAGGATGACGGGGGAAGTGGGGCCTACTCGATCTCGACCACTTCAACCCGCGCCCCGTTCAGCACCAGGGCGATCTCGCCGCGCTTGAGCTTCAGCGCGTCCTCGCCGAACAGCTGACGCCGCCAGCCCTTGAGGGCGTCGACGTCGGCCTCGTCGTCCAGGGCGATCTTCTCAAGGTCGGCGACATTGGCCAGCAGTTTGGTCGCCACGCCGGCGTTGTCGCTTTTGGCTTTCAGCAGCACCTTCAACAGCTCGACCACCGACGGCGGGGCCGGCTGGTTGTGCGCCGGTCGGTCCAGCTTCGGCGCATGGGCCTCGGGGTCGGCCAGCACACGCTTCAGCTCCGCCGACAGTTCGATCCCGAGGCGCGAGGCGCCGAAGCCTTTGGGCACCGACCGAAGGCGGTTGAAGGCGTCCGGGTCGGTCGGCCCCTGGGCGGCGATCTCGTCGATCGCCTCGTCCTTGAGGATTCGCCCGCGCGGCTGGTCGCGATCCTGGGCCGTGCGCTCGCGCCAGACGGCAGTGGCGACGAAGGCCGACAGATATTTGGCCGACCATTTCTTCGGCTTCAGCCGCTTCCAGGCCTTTTCCGGATCGGTGTCATAGATGTCGGGATCGGTCAGATCCTCCATCTCGGCCATGACCCAGCCCAGACGCCCTTCCTTGTCCAGCCGGTCGCGCAGCTTGGGATACAGGGCCGCCAGATGGGTCACATCGCCCAGCGCATAGACCAGTTGGGCGTCCGACAGCGGCCGCCGCGCCCAGTCCGTGAACCGGCTGCCCTTGTCGACCTCCTGCTTCAGCATCTGGCGAACCAGCGCCTCATACGAGACCTGGTCGCCGAAGCCGGCGGCCATGGCCGCCACCTGGGTGTCGAACATCGGCCTGGGCATGGCCCCGAGCTTGACGAAGATCTCAGTGTCCTGACGCGCCGCGTGGAACACCTTGATGATCTTCGGATCGCGCAGCAGGTCGAGGAAGGGTTCGAGGTCCAGCCCCTCGGCCATCGGGTCGATGATGGCCGCGTCCGTGGCCGAAGCCGCCTGGATCAGGCACAGCCGTGGCCAGTAGGTCGTCTCCCGCATGAATTCGGTGTCGACGGTGATGAAGGGCTGGTTCGACAGCTTTGCGCAGAAGACGCGCAGCGCCTCGGTGGTGGTGATGGGCGTCATTCGGATGCTATAGCCCCGCGCAATGCGGTTATGGCAAGAGCCGCCGCACAAATCCGCCCACTGATTCAGGCCCGTGACCGATGAGCGACACCCCCGACAGCCCGCGCAACGGCCAGGAACACGGGCTGACCTATGCGGACGCCGGAGTCGATATCGACGCCGGCGAAATGCTTGTGGACGCGATCAAGCCGCTGGCCAGATCGACCCGTCGGCCCGGGGCCGAGGCCTCGCTGGGCGGATTCGGGGCCCTGTTCGACCTCAAGGCGGCCGGGTTCAAGGACCCGCTGATCGTCGCCACCACCGACGGCGTCGGCACCAAGCTGAAGATCGCCATCGAGACCGGCCGCCACGACGGCGTCGGCATCGATCTGGTCGCCATGTGCGTCAACGACCTGCTGGCCCAGGGCGCAGAGCCCCTGCTGTTCCTCGACTATTACGCCACCGGCAAGCTGGAGATCGACGCCGCCCGCCGCGTCGTCGCCGGCATCGCCGAGGGCTGCCGTCAGGCCGGCTGCGCCCTCGTCGGCGGCGAGACCGCCGAAATGCCCGGCATGTACCAGGGCGGCGACTACGACCTCGCCGGCTTCTCGCTGGGCGCCGTCGAACGCGGCCACGCCCTGCCCTATCTGGATCGCCAGGCGGCGGGCGACGTCATCATCGGCCTCGCCTCCTCGGGCCCCCACTCCAACGGCTATTCGCTGATCCGCAAGGTGGTCGAGAAATCCGGCCTGGCCTGGGGCGACGACGCCCCCTTCGCCCGCGACCGCACCCTCGCCCAGGCCCTGATGGAGCCGACCCGCATCTATGTGAAGCCGGTTCTGCCGCTGATGCAGGCGGGCCTGATCAAGGGCGCCGCCCACATCACCGGCGGCGGTCTGATCGAGAATCCGCCCCGCTGTATCGCCGACGGCCTGCAGGCCGCCTTCGACTGGGACGCCTGGCCGATGCCGCACGTCTTCCAGTGGCTGGGCGAGACCGGCGGAATCTCGGATCACGAACTGCGCCGCACCTTCAACTGCGGCGTCGGCTTCATCCTTGTGGTCGCGCCCGAGAACGTCGAGCCCGTGCTCGAGGGTCTGCTGAACGCAGGCGAGGTGGCCTTCGTCTGCGGCCAACTGGAAGCCGCCTGACGATCCGTTGACCGCGGCGCCCACGCCCGGCAAGGTCCGCGCCTTCCGCAGTTCGTGAGGTCGCCGATGCGTGCGCTGTCTATCGCCCTGGCCGGAGCGCTCCTCGCTTCAGCGCCCGCCGCAGCCCAGTCGGTCGAGGAACAGGCCCGGGTGCACCGTCTGGTCGGCGAGGTTCGGGCCGACCGCCTGCGGGCCGACGTCGAATCCATGGTCGGCTTCGGCACCCGCCACACCCTGTCCGAGACCGAATCCGACACCCGCGGGGTCGGCGCCGCCCGCCGCTGGGTGCAGCGCGAGTTCCAGGCCATCAGCCGGGACTGCGGCGGCTGCCTCGAGGTCGTCCTGCCCGCCCAGACTGTCACAGCCCTGCCCCGCATTCCCAACCCCACCGAGGTGGTCAATGTCGTGGCCATCCAGCGCGGCACGACCGATCCGGACCGGGTCATCGTCATCACCGGCCACCTCGATTCGCGCGTCACCGACGTCATGAACGCCACCGACGACGCGCCCGGCGCCAACGACGACGCCTCGGGCGTCGCCGCCCTGATCGAGGCCGCGCGCATCCTGTCGAAAGAGCGGTTCCCCGCGACCCTGGTCTTTGCCGCCCTGACCGGCGAGGAACAGGGCCTGCACGGCGCCCGCATCCTGGCCGAATACGCCCGCGACAACGGCTGGCGGGTCATGGCCAATCTCAACAACGACATGGTCGGCAATATCGAGGGCCAGAGCGGCGTTATCGACAACACCCGCATCCGCGTCTTCGCCGAGGGCACCCGCACGCTCGAGACCCAGGCCGAGGCCGACAGCCGGCGCTACAACGGCGGCGAGGTCGATTCCCCGTCCCGCAACCTGGCCCGTTTCATCGACGGGATCGCCGACCGCTATCTGACCAATTTCGACGTCGAGATGGTCTATCGCACCGACCGCTACGGTCGCGGCGGCGACCAGGTCGCCTTCCTGCGCCTCGGCTTTCCCGCCGTGCGCATCACCGAGGGCTCGGAGAACTACGACCGCCAGCACCAGGACCTGCGCACCGAGAACGGCGTGGTCTATGGCGACACCATCGACGGGGTCGATTTCGACTATCTGGCCCAGGCGACCCGCCTCAACGTCGCCACCATGGCCGCCATGGCGAGGGCGCCCGCGCCTCCGACCGGCGTGACCATCGCCGGCGCCGTCCAGCCGGACACCACCCTGCGCTGGACCGCCGTCCCCGGCGCCGCCGGCTATCGCGTCTGGTGGCGCTCGACCACCGCCCCGCAATGGACCCACAGCCGCCGGGCCGGAGCCGACGCCACCGAACTGACCCTTCCCGGCGTCGTCATCGACGACTTCTTCTTCGGCGTCTCGGCCGTGTCCGCCGACGGCTTTGAAAGCCCGGTCGTCTTCCCGGGCCCGGCCGGCGCCTTCATCCCGGCGGCCCCGCGCCCGGCCAGCTGATGCCCGACGTCGTCGCCGGCCGCCTCCGCGTGGCCGTCCTGATCTCCGGCGCCGGGTCCAACATGGCGGCCCTGATCGACGCCGCCCGCGACGCGGACGCGCCGTTCGAGATCGCCGTCGTGGTCTCCAACCGGCCGGACGCCGGCGGCCTCGCCGTGGCCGGGGCCAGGGGCGTCGCCACCGCCGTCGTCGACCACGCCCCCTTCGGCCGCGACCGCGAGGCCCACGAACGGGCGCTCCAAACCGTGCTCGAATCGCATGGGGTCGAGGTCGTGGCCCTCGCCGGCTACATGCGGCTTCTGACCCCCTGGCTGGTTCAGCGTTGGGCCGGGCGGATGCTCAACATCCATCCCAGCCTGCTGCCCAAATATCCCGGGCTCGACACCCATGCCCGCGCCCTCGCCGCCGGCGACGCCGAGGCCGGCTGCACGGTGCATCTGGTCACAGAGGGAGTCGACGACGGCCCGGTGCTGGCCCAGGCCCGCGTCCCGGTCCTGCCCGACGACACGCCCGGTTCGCTGGCCCAGCGGGTGCTGGCGGCGGAGCATGGCCTCTATCCGCAGGCGCTCGCCGAATTCTGTCGCCGCCCCTGACCTCAGACGGGTTCCGCCCGGGCCTCGGCCAGCCGCACCGCCAGCGTCAGCCCCGCCACCAGGGCGAAGGCCGGCCACAACGCCAGCACGTCAAACCTCAGGAAGCTGACCGCCCCGATCGCCCCGCCGACCGCCAGCCCCAGCCACAGCATCAGGAACGGGACCCAGTCCCAGCGCGCCCCGCCATGCAGGGCGGTGGCGATCCTCTGGCCCATCCGCACCAGGGTCCCGGTCATATAGGTCAGGCCGACGCCGACATCGCCCTGACGCTGGAACACCGCATTCTCGACCCCCATGGCCATGACCACGGCCACCATGCCGACCTCCCGCCAGCCGAGGGTGCAAAGCCCCGCCCCGATCAGCAGCAGCACGGCCTCGACCGCCAGCACCGCGGATCGTCGACCCTCGCCGAAACGCCGGGCCACGGTGGCGCCCACCACCACCCCGACCACGAACAGCACGATCAGGCCGAAGGCGATCGCGGCCTCGTCCCATTCGCCCAGCGACAGGCCGACGCCCAGCCGGGTCGAGTTGCCGCTCATGAAGGAGACGAAAAAGCCGCCCAGGGTCATGAACCCCACCGCGTCGACATAGCCGGCCAGGGCCGACAGGGTCGCGGCCAGCATCACGCCCCTGTGCCCGTAGTCCTTCACGGCGATTCCCTGACGAGGGAACAGCCTGACACGAAAACGGCCGGATCGTCACCGATCCGGCCGTTGTCAGTCATGGGTGCGACCCGATCAGCCGACGATCTGGTCGTCGGTGAAGAACTGGGCGATCTCGATGCCGGCGTTCTCGAGCGAGTCCGAGCCGTGGACCGAATTCTCGCCGATCGACAGGGCGAACAGCTTGCGGATCGTGCCGTCGGCGGCGTCCTTCGGATTGGTCGCGCCCATGACTTCGCGATAGGCGGCGACGGCGTTCGGGCCTTCCAGCACCTGAACGACGACCGGCTCAGCGGTCATCTGGCCGACCAGTTCGCCGTAGAACGGACGCTCGGCGTGGACTTCATAGAATTTCTTCGCCTGGGCCTCGGTCAGCTTGACGCGGCGCTGGGCGACGATGCGCAGGCCGGCCTCCTCGATCACGGCGTTGATCTTGCCGGTCAGGTTGCGGCGCGTGGCGTCGGGCTTGAGGATCGAGAAGGTGCGTTCGGTCATGGGAGTGACTTCTTGTTGGGAGATTGAGGGTCGCGGGCTTATAGACGCGCCCTCCGCCCTTTCCAAGGCGTCCCTGACGCGCGCGGCGCGGCCGCTCGCGGCTTGGGGGACGAAGCCTTCCTGCCCTGTCGCTCTCCGCCCGTCGGGAGCGCCCCTCGCCTATCGGACCTTCGTCTTCGCCATGCTCCAGATCACCGACCTGACCTTCAACGCCTGGGGCCGTAAATTCCTCGAGGACGCCTCCGTCTCCCTGCCGCCCGGCTCCAAGGTCGGGCTGGTCGGCCGCAACGGCATCGGCAAATCGACCCTGTTCAAACTGATCCTCGGCGAACTGGCCGCCGGCGGCGACGAGATCAGCCTGCCGAAAACCGCCCGCATCGGCTCGGTCGACCAGGAGCACCCCGCCACCCCGGTCAGCGTGCTGGAGACCATCCTTGAGGCCGACGTCGAACGCCACACCCTGCTGGGCCGGCTCGAGACCGCCGAGCCCGAGGAGATGGGCGAGATCTGGACCCGGCTGATCGAGATCGACGCCGACGCCGCCCCCGCCCGCGCCGCCGAAATCCTCGTCGGCCTCGGCTTCGACCAGGAGAACCAGCAGCGCCCGATGTCGGAGTTCTCCGGCGGCTGGCGCATGCGCGTGGCCCTGGCCGCCGCCCTGTTCGCCGAGCCGGACATGCTGCTGCTCGACGAACCGACCAACTACCTCGACCTCGAGGGCGCCCTGTGGCTGGAGGCCCGCCTCAAGAAATACCCCCACACCGCCCTGATCATCTCCCACGACCGCGAGATGCTGAACGAGGTCTGCACCCACATCCTGCACCTCGCGAACCGCAACCTGACCCTCTACACCGGCAACTACGACCAGTTCGAACAGGCCCGCGCCGAAAAGGCCCGGCTGCAGCTGTCGGCCAAGGCCAAGCAGGACGCCGAGCGCGCCCACCTCCAGGCCTTCGTCGACCGCTTCAAGGCCAAGGCCTCCAAGGCCGCCCAGGCCCAGTCGCGGATGAAGCGTCTGGCCAAGATGCAGCCGGTGGCCACCACCATCGAGGAGCGCGTCGCCCCCTTCATCCTGCCCTCCCCGCCCCGCCCCCTGGCCCCGCCCCTGATCCGGCTGGAGCGGGCCAATGTCGGCTATGAGACCGGCAAGCCGATCCTGCGCAATCTCAACCTGCGCATGGACCTCGACGACCGCATCGGCCTGCTGGGCGTCAACGGCGCCGGCAAATCGACCTTCGCCAAGATGATCGCCGGGGCCCTGAAGGTCTCCGAGGGCGAACTGCACCGCGACCGCAAGATGCGCGTCGGCTGGTTCCACCAGCACCAGATCGAGGCCATGGACCCGACCGACACGCCGCTGGAGATCATCCGCCGCGCCATGCCCGACGCCCCCGAGAGCGCTCGCCGCTCCAAACTGGCGCAATGGGGCCTCGGCTATGAGAAGCAGGAGACCACCGTCGCCTCCCTGTCCGGCGGCGAGCGCGCCCGCCTGCTGCTCAACCAGGTGGCCATGGATGCGCCGCACATCCTGATCCTCGACGAACCGACCAACCACCTCGACATCGACAGCCGCCGCGCCCTGCTCGACGCCCTGAACGACTATTCCGGCGCCGTCATCCTGATCACCCACGACCGCTCGCTGATGGAGATGGTCGCCGACCGCCTCTGGCTGGCCGCCGACGGCACGGTCAAGCCGTGGGACGGCGACATGGACGACTACGCCAAATTCGTCCTCGACCGCGCGAAAATGGCCGCAGTCAAGCCGAGCCAGATCAAGGACGACACGGCGCAAAACGCCCCTCAAGCAGCGAGCGCCCGCGGCGCGAGCGATAGGGGAAACAAGAAGAAATCAGGTCCTTCGCCCTCGACCCTGCGTCATGCGGTGAAGAAGGCCGAAGAGCGGATGGCCCAGCTGACCGCCGAGATCGCCCGCATCGACGACGACATGGCCAACGCCTCGGTCAGCAACCCCAAGGCCCTCGAAGGCCTGACCCGCGCCCGCGCGAAAACCCAGGCGGACCTCGACGCCGCGGAAGCGGCGTGGGTCGCGGCGGAAGAGGCTTTGGCCGAGGTGAGCTGACCCTCTACCGGCAGACTTCGGACATTCCATAGAGCCGCTACGGGGGGAAAGCGGACCTGGGATCCATAGTGTCGAGGCCGACCCTTGATTGCTGACCGCCAATCTTTCTGCGATATTTGTATCATGAGAGTTTCGGCAATCGCATTGCTGGCTGCTTATATATGCTGTGCCGCTTGGATGTATGCGCGAGCGAACGACCGCTTCCGTCACCATCCGAAGCTCCCCATGCAGTGGGGTCCAAACCGCCAGCCTACCTGGTACGCTCCCCGTCGAGTCGCATTGACCGTTATGCCCATCCTATTTGGGACCGGACTGCTGACCGCCGTTCTATCAGTTCATGGGACGACCGAGCCAATCACGGTACCGGACATGCGGGCCGTTCTGTTCATGCTGGGTCTGGGTGTGGTCGGTATTGTTCTCTATGCACTTTACCTTTGGCTAGTGGCGCGGTGGGATCGCGCCACTGCGAATGTCGAACACTAACGCTCGAAGCCCGCCTTGGCTCGAGAGCGGTCTTCGGCGTCTTGCCTGAAAGCAGACGTAGGAACGCTCTCTAAGGGGACACGAAATCGCTTTGACACTTCTCGACCTCGCACAGCAATTTTCCCACCCCGCACGCTGTTTTTCAACGCGTTTCCATAGAATGCAGCGTCATCTCCGCACCGCAGGTCAGCCCCGTGCGACACTCTCCCGGTCCCGTCGCAGGGAGGCTCGCTCGGCC
>Ga0207951_100319_pt1 | contig 26120 bp, 30 predicted proteins | sample Subbio12Aug_8Bad_FD_184830 | JGI IMG/M metagenome (GOLD analysis project Ga0207951, IMG submission 184830) | Serpentinite rock and fluid subsurface biosphere microbial communities from McLaughlin Reserve, California, USA - CR12Aug_8Bad (SPAdes) | ecosystem: Environmental > Terrestrial > Deep... | reverse complement strand
GCCAGGCAACACCGTCATCTGGCGCGGGCTGCGGCGCCTTGCCGACATCCAGATCGGCGCCGAGCTCGCCACATGTGGGTAATCGCAAGACCCGCCGGAGAGTTACCCTTCATCCGCACCGTTCCAGTCGAAGTCGATGCCGCCCGGCGTAAATCCGCAATCGAGCGAAGCTGCAAGGGCACCGAAGGCCATCTCGCCCTGGCCGTTGGCACCGACGGCTATGCAAGCGGGCCCGACCAGATCGAGATGCGCCCGGTTCCAGGCGCTGGTCTCGACGATCCGCCACTTGCCGATCCGCCGATCCAGGTCCTTCGCCATCAGGTCGCCTCCAGCAGCTTTGGCAGCCGTACCAGGTTTTAAGCGGCAACCGCGAAGGTGAAGGCGAAGCGGACTCTCGGCAGCCCACGGAACCGGGTCTTGCCCTGTCCGGCGGAGGACTTCACCCAGCCGAACACCTCCTCGATCCGCTTTCGGACCCGCATGCTGAGCGTGTATCCGCGATGGCGTGTCGTGCGGCGGTCGATCGCGGATCGCCGACCGCTCAGATTCTGGGCGACGTGGGGAGTGACGTTGCGCTCGCGCAGTTCCTCGACAAAGTCGCGGGCGTCGTAACCCTTGTCTGCCCCCAGAGTGATCCGCCTGCCCTCGACCGCGACGCCGTCTGCCATCTCGAGTGCAGCCAGCCGCTCGGCATGACCCGATACTCGGGTCAGCTCGGCATCGACGACAAGCCCGTTGCGATTCTCCATCAAGACATGGCCCATATAGCAAAGCTTCGCGCCGGTGCCGGGGCTCTTGCGATACAACAGCGCATCGGGGTCGGTCGTCGAAGCATGCGTTGCGTTCGTGCGCTTCTCGCCCCGAAAATCGACCTCCGCATTGCGCCCGCCAAGCTCGTCCGGAGGCGGTCCATCGGCTCCGGCTTCGTCCTTCGGGCGGAAACTCTTCATGCTGGACCACGCCTCGATCAGGGTGCCATCGACCGAGAAGTGATCTGTCGACAAGAGCCGCTTCACCGGTGGCCGCGCCAGGATCGCAGCGAGGAACTGCGCGGCGATGTCACCATCCAACAGCCGGTCACGGTTCTTCGAAAAGCTCGAAGTGTCCCACACCCGATCATCGATGCCAAGCCCGACGAACCATCGGAACGACAGGTCGAAATCGAGCCGCTCCATCATCTGGCGCTCGGAGCGAATGCCGTGAAACACCTGTAGCAGCAGCGTGCGCAGCAGCTTCTCCGGCGGGATCGAGGGACGGCCGATATCGGAATAGATCGCCTGGAACTCACCGCCGAGCGCCGCCAACGCTTCGTTCACGATCTCACGGATCGCTCGCAATGGGTGACGCGCGGGCACACGCTCCTCAAGGTCAACATAGGAAAACAGCTTCCCAGATCGAACATCCGACCCGCGCATCGCATCTCCCCCGACAACCTGCCGCAAAGATCACAGAATCACGTCGCCGCCGCTGATGGAAGCCCCTTTTCCAACAACCTGTTAAGGCATGACAGGCGATTCCGCCAGATCCGGCGGAGTGGAGGGCAAGGCCACTTCGATCCACCCGTCAACCATTCGGACGGGAAAGCTGCGTACCGCGCGGTAGGCATTGCCGATGCACTTGCCGCTCGCGAGGTCGAACCGGGCACCATGCAGCGGGCAGATGATCACGCCATGGCGAAGCCGCCCGGTCGAGAGCGGCGAAGCAGCATGCGAGCAGCGATCGTTAAGCGCGTGAAACGCATTGCCAACCCGCGCGACCACCACATGCCAGCCGTTGGAGCGTATGGAAGCGATGCCGGAATTCGGGAAGTCGGCCAGCGCGATGACCCGGGTGAACTTTTTTCCGCTCATGGCGCGGCCTCGGACACGAAGATCGAGCGCTCCACCATCCAGGCGATGTAACCGGGACCGTGCAGCCTTGCTGCCAGCGAAGGAACCTGCCGCCGCAATCCGCCCAGTTGCAAAAAACCAAAAGCCAGCGAAACGATCGCCTTCAACATCAATTCAGCATCGGCTTCGGGCGCAAGTTGCCCAAGAAGCGCCTGGAAGCGTTCGAACGAGGCAGCAAGGGGCTGAAGATCGGACAGCCGGGTGTCGAGTTGCGTACCGAGCGGTTCCAGCCATAAGAGCTGCGATTCGACCGTCGATGCGGTGATCACCGAGCAGAACAACACAACCTCCCCTTCAAGCCAGGGCCATGGCATCGCCGGCGAAATTCGTCCGGCCTGCTCTGGAATGCAATTCAGCCCCCATTCCACCGCGGTGCGGTAGGCGGCCTCTTTGGTAGGAAAGTGAAGGTACAACGCGCCGATACTGAGGCCTGCTTCGGATACCAGTTGCTTCGTGGAAACCCCGTCAAACCTGGCGACGGCAAATAGTGTTCTCGCCGTCTCGATCAGCTTGTCACGCCCGGGGGCGGCCTTCCTTCGAGTCACTCTCCCTCCTCGGGGACAATATGCTGCCGGTTTGATCCGCAGAACGTATAATCCCAATCTTCCGTCAGGTCAGAAAGAGCAGTTCCCGGCGGGATGCCGTGTTCCTGCGAGCCGATAGCCTCATCATAGACGTGCCCGCAAGCAAGGTAAATCCAGCGCATTATTATGCCAAGACCTGTGGAATCTGACTCGTTGGGGGTTTTTCAGAGTCTGATTCAAAACTATTCTGAACATTTGCAGTGCCTTGCGATGCGTCGGGTAAAGAGCTGGACGGATGCGACGAACAGCCAGGCGGTGGCCGATGCGATGGTTTGCTCGAAATCCTTGGCGAGACGACGGTTTCGGCTGAGCCAGGCCAGCGTTCGCTCGACGACCCAGCGGCGTGGCAGGACTTCGAATCCCTTGGCGACGTCGGACCGTTTGATGATCTCTACGGTCCATTTTCCGATGCGGCGCAGGGCCTCGCGCAGCTTGTCACCGGCATAGCCGCCATCGGCGAACAGGTGCCGGAGCCACGGGAACCGGTGGATGATTTCGGCGAGCAGCAGCGGCGCCCCGTCGCGGTCCTGGATATCAGCGGTGTGGATGATGGCATGGACCAGATTGCCCTCGGTGTCGGTCAGGATATGGCGCTTGCGGCCTTTGATCTTCTTGCCCGCATCATAACCACGGGGCCCGCCGCTCTCGGTGGTCCTGACGCTCTGGCTGTCGATGACACCGGCGCTGGGAGAGGCTTCACGGCCATGGATTTCGCGGGCCATCATCAGCAGATAATGGTTCAGCGTCTGCCACAACCCATTGTCGCGCCAAAGGTAGAACCAGCGCCTGACGGTCGAGACCGGCGGGAAGCAGGGCGGCAACATCCGCCACGGCAGGCCGCCGCGAAGCAGGTAAAGGATCGCCTCGACAATCCGCCGCATCGGCCATTTGCGTGGTCGCCCTACATGCGATGGCGGCGGCAGATATGGCGCCAGCAGCGCCCATTCGGCATCGGTCAAATCGCTTGGCAAAGCCAGGCCCGCGCGGGCATGATGCGCGCGAGTGGTATCAGTCCACATCGTCGATCCTCGGAAAGTTTGTTGCAAAACCTCCAGAATCAACAATCAGGCGCGGCGTCAAGCCAACCCGCTGATACCACTCAACTTAATTTCGGATCAGGCTCTAAGGCCGTCGTATAACCCCTCGTCCAAATCCACCCACCACCTCCGCCAATGACAGCGGTCGCGAATCCGCTATCAGGCGCATCACCACAAGGCGGGGTTGGGCTGACGCTTACGAACCCGAAGCGCAGCGCGGCGAAGCGGCTGCGGAATTGCTGGCTCAAGGCCTCGAGTCGCTGTGCGTTCATTACCCCGTCGAATGAGCCGAAGCGGCCATCCCTGGCGAACAGGGGGGGCGATCCGTCAAGGTCCTGATCGTCGATCGTCAGCCCATAGCGCGCCTGCAACTACTGGATGTCCAGTAGGTCCCCCAGCCGCCGCAAGCGGTCCGCTTCCCCGCTCATTGCAGCGAGCGATAGAAGCGCAGGTCCATGTCTTCGGCCAGACAGGCGAGGATCGGTGGGACCAGCCGTTCGTGGAAATCAATGCGCATGTGGTGATCGAAGGCGGCTTCGTCCCTGAAGGTTGCGACGCAGAAGAAGAGGTCCGGATCGTCTTCGGAATGCAGCACTTCATAAACCAAGGCGTCCGGTTCCTTGGCGTGGACCAGGCGCTTCAGCTCTGCCTGGCAGGCGATGAACTCCTCCCGCTTTTCCGGCTTTACCTTGAGCCGGGCGATGAAGGTCTTGCCCGGACCATTCTTTTGGGGGGCGATCATACCTTGCCTCCTGCGTCGATGTCGATCAACAGTTCGCGGGTGTAGGTGCCGTCTATGCATTCCACCATGAGGGAAATCAGGGCGGCACCTTCGGGGTTCTGCTGGTGCTTTATGTCCGCCGCCTCGTCGATGAAGCTTTCGTAGACGGCGAACATGCCCGGTTCTTCCAGCCGGTAGAACTTGTAGGCCAGCGTCCAAGGCTCGCGCCGACTGACCTCTTCCAGTTGTGGTGCGAGGGCGACAAAATCGGCTTCCTTTTCCGGTTTCACCAGGAAGCGCGAAAGGAACGAAAAGGCCATCAATCCTGTCCCCCCGCCGCCATGTAGCGATCCAGCTCGACGTGGAAGTGGCGCAGGCGGGCCTCTTGCTCGCTCCATAGCGGACCCTTGAATCCGCGCGAGCGCGACCCCTTCTGCACAATGGGCAAGAGCTCGCTGTCCTGGTCCAGAACTTCGCCCAGCTCCGGCGGCTGGCCTAGCGGCACGCGGACGATCTGCGGCCGGACGTTACCCGAAGTGTCGGTCCCCTCAGTGAGGCCCATCCAAGCCGGCGCCGTATAACCTGGGATGTCCTCGGGCTTGAACAGGATCATGGTGTCATAGGTAAAGCGTTCCGGGTCGGTCGGGTGCGGCAGGAAGCGATGGATAAAGACAGCTTCGGGATGGCAGCCGATCTGGACGTTGGGGAACACTCCATAGATCGTCGAGTCAGAAAGCTGGGTATCGCTGAAGCGCTCATAGCCCAGCCCGTACTTGTCCGACCGATCCCGCTTGGCCTTCTGGATGGCAGCGCGGCTTTCCTGCGCGGTGCCGGGGAAGCTTTCGGGATCGATCCCGGCATCGGCGAGCATCGCCCTTATCCCGGCATTGACGCTGGTCTGGTCGGGATAGCGGGGACTTGGCTGGGCGAAGGGAACGAACTGACGGCTCATGCCGTTGGGGTAGAGGTCGATCTGGGTGCGGTCGTCCATCACGCCCTGGGTCTGTGGGTGGACGGCGTGGAGGTGGTAGACCTCATAGAAGGCATCAACCCCGCCCTTCCAGTTCGCCGCCCAGTCGGACTGCTTGTGCTGGATGACGTGCATCTCGTTGATCCTGTAGAGTTCCAGGTGGTCGGCCACCACGCCCAGATACTCGCGCAACGGGGGCGCATGGGGGTTCATCGTCACGAAGATGAGGCCTGCCACCACTTCGCAGCGCAGACTGGACAGGTCGGTGCCGTTGCACAAGACTTCAGGGTGGAAGGTGTGGACGTCGGTCACGGAAATGTTGCGGCCATCAAGAGCGAAGCGCCAGGAATGGAACCGGCAAGTGAACTGGCTGACCGAACTGAAGTCCGCCAGCGCGATCTGGTTGCCGCGATGTGGGCAGGCATTGTAGTGAGCGCGGACGGATCCGTCCTCGTCGCGCACGACGATGAAGCTTTCCGACCCGATCTCGAATCGCAGGTAGTCGCCCGCCTCGCGAATATCGCTGACGACGCCTGCCAGCAACCAGGTGCGGGTGAAGACGCGATCCCACTCCGTGGCGGCAAAGGCCCGGTCGTAATAGCGCTCCGGGCCGGGCCGCGCGGTGCCGTTGTCTGGCCGCGGGCTTTCCGCGTTGAATGGGTGCGGCGCGCCGATGTGGATATCCCAGTTGCGGAAGTCGAAGCTCATCTCAGGCTCCCAGTCTTCTGGCCCGGCTGCTGCCGGGACCATGGACGCAAAAGGTATCACAGCAGATAAAAAAAACAAACATAATTGATTGTTGTTTCGCTCTGTGGCACCACACCGACAAGGGTATGCAGCCAAATGCCCATCCGGCGTGAAACCAGCCGGCCCTAGAGGACCTTGGAGGAGTGAAGGTGTTATGGCTATCAAGCAGCTTTGGTCGGTTCCGTCTGCGCTTGCCCTATCCCTCGCGCTCGCTGCGCCGGCGATCGCCCAGGAAACGGCAATCGCCCAGCAAGCAGCCGACGAATCGCAGGGTTTGAGCGAGATCATCGTCACCGCCACCCGTCGCGAGACGGACCTGCAGGTGACGCCAATCGCCATTTCGGCGATCGACCAGTCAATAATCCAGCAGTCCAGTCCGGACAATATTGGCGACCTAGCCAGCTTTGTGCCAAACTTCTCGGCCGCCAGGATTACCGGCTTCAACGCCGCCAGTTTCGCCATGCGCGGCGTCGGCCAGAACAACATCATCGTCTATTTCGAACCATCGGTACTGGTCCTGATCGACGATTTCGTTGTCCCCAGTGTGCAGACCCAGCTGCTCGACACGTTCGACATCGAACAGGTTGAAGTGCTGCGCGGGCCGCAAGGCACCCTGTTTGGAAAGAACGCCATCGGCGGTGTGGTCAACGTCCGTACCCGCAAACCCGATCTCGACGGGATCAGCGTCGAAGTGCGCGGGGTCGCCGGCTCGTTCAAGACCGCCGGCGTCAATGCCGCGGTCAACGTGCCGCTGATCGCCGACAAGCTCGCCCTGCGTATAGTCGGCGGCTATGAGTATTCTGACGGCTTCATGCGCAACGGCGCCTGCTGGGGCCCGGTCGGCACTTTTGTGCCAGACCCGGTTCCGGCTTCGACCGCCAAGTGGGTCGGTCGTTCAGGCTGTGGCGATGGGCGCCGCGTCGGCGGCACCGACGTGTTCAATATTCGCGCCAAGGCCCTGTTCAAGCCTGTGGACAACGTCGAACTGCTCGTTCAGTATGAAATGCTGCGCGACCGCTCGGAAAGCCCGGCGCCGGTCAACGAAACGCCGGTGGCCGATCCTGCTCGCTTCTTCTTGCTCGATGCGCTGGGCGTCGGCTCGGCGGCCAACCGCTTCCGCGATCCGATTAGGAACGGTGGGCTGACCAACCGTGCCGGCGCCCTGCTGCGCATGGACGATGGCCACCGGGTGGACGTGGACGGCATCTATGCCAACCTTAACGTTGATCTCGAAATCGGCACGTGGACCACGATCTTGGGCCAGCGCAAGCAGAAGTCGCGCCTACCCAGCACCTATTCGGGCAATGCGCCGACCGCGGCTGACGGTTCGGTCCTGTCGCTGTTCGACGCCACCCGCGACGATGACCGCAAGACCACCCAGTTCGAAACCCGCTTCGCTACCGATTTCGGCGGGTCGTTCGACCTTGTCGCCGGTGCCTTCTACCAGCGCGACAACGTCGACTTCTGCGTTTCGCAGATCCTCGGCTTCCTTGACCTGACCAGCGGTCCATTACCCTTTGGTGCCTGGAACGACACGCCCTACCTGCTCTGCAACGCGCAGAAAGCCCGTTCCGCCGCGTTCTTCGCCGAAGGCACCTTCAAGGCCACCGACAAGCTGACGATCACCGTCGGCGGTCGCTACACCAGCGAGAAGAAGACTTGGCGCGGTCGCCAGCAGGCCTTCATTCCGACGCTGAATGGCGGCTTCGATCCCTCAATCCAGATCAATCGCCCGCTTGACGCAAGCGTCTACAATTTCACCGACGGCGTGGTGACGGTGCAGGCCAAGGACAACGAGCCCACCTACCGTATCAGCCTAGCCTACGAAGCCAATGACGACATCTTCCTCTACGCCACTTATTCGCGCGGCTTCAAGGGCGGAGGCTTCAACGACCAGATCGGTGGCTTCGCGCCCTTTGGCACCGACCTCGCGGCTTTCGCGGCAGCGGCTTCGGCCACCAAGCCGGAAAAGGCCGACAGCTATGAAGCCGGCATCAAGACCGAATTCTGGGACAATCGCGGCCGCTTCAACCTGACTGGCTTCTGGGTGGACTATTCCAACCTGCAGAAGCAGATCGTCGTGCCGATCACGGTTAACGGCCAGCCCAACCAGGTAACCCGCTTCTTCAACGCGGCGAGCGCCCGAGTGAAGGGCATCGAGGCCGAAGCCACCGTCATGGCGGCTGAGGGCCTGACCCTGCGCGGCGTGATGGGTTACCAGGATGCGGGATATCTCGATTACGTCACGCCGATCCCGGCAGGCTATAATCTGGCCGATGCCCCGCTCGACCGCGCACCGAAGTGGCAGTGGGCGATCGACGGCACCTACGCAGTACCGCTGAACGAAAGCCTGAAGGTCTCGCTCAACGGAAACGTCAACTACACGGGTCGCAACCTGTTCACCCAGTCGATCAGCGACGCGCGCGATAACACCTTCCTGCGCGCCCGCACGCTGCTCAACGCCTCGATCACGCTGTCGGACATCGACGATCGCTACTGGATCCGCGCCGTCGGCAAGAACCTGAGCGACGAGCGCTATGAAACCGCCAGCCAGGTGGTGGGTGGCCTGTGGACGTTCACCCTCTATGGTCCACCGCGTTACTTCGGTATCGAGTTGGGGATCAAGTTCGGCCAATGATCCGGCTGCCGACCTTCGGCAAGCAATCAGGCAAGAGACTGGCGGTCGTCGTCGGCCTTTTCCTCGCGGTGGGTGCTGTCTCGCTTTCGGGTGGTGCCCCCCAGAACAGTGGTTCGCCACCCAAACGTATCCAGTCCACCGACGATCTTGTCAGCCGCACTGGGCCGACCATCGACGTGGAAAACCATCCCGGCCGCGAACTGTTCCAGCAGAACTGCCTATTCTGCCACGCCGGTAGTGTGCCCAAGGCCCCGGCGGTGGTCTGGTTGGAAATGCTGGCGCCCGACGCGATCCTTAAATCGATGAACGGCGGCATCATGAACCAGCAGGCCGCGCACCTCAGCGAGGAGCAGCGCCGCCAAATCACCGAATACCTTACCCGCACTCCGCTGGCGGACTATCGTCCGCCCGAGCCGCCCGCCCGCTGCGAGGGGCCGGCCGTCGCCTTTGCCGGCGCACCGCCCGCCCGCGTCGGTTGGGGCCATGACAACAGCCGCTTCGTCAGCGCGGAAAATGGCGGGTTGACCGTGGCCGATGCGCCGGACCTCAAGCTCAAGTGGGCCTTCGCCTATCCCGCATCCAACCGCGCGCGCAGCCAGCCCACCGTGGGCTGGGGGGCGATTTTCGTCGGCAGCCAGGACGGCACGGTCTATGCCTTCGACCTGCAGACCGGCTGCGCCCGCTGGACGTTCCGAACTTCGGCCGAGGTGCGCACCGCCATCGTCGCCGATCCCGATGCGAAGCGCCTGCATTTCGGCGACGTTCTGGGCCGCGCCTATGCTGTTGACGCCATGACCGGGCGCGAAATCTGGCGGGTCAAGGTGGACTATCATCCTAATGCCACGATTACCGGATCGCCGACGCTGGGTGGCGGCCTGCTTTATGTTCCTGTTTCCTCGCTGGAAGTAACCTCGGCCGCCGATCCGGCCTATGCTTGCTGCACCTTCCGGGGCGCGGTGGTGGCGCTCGATCCGGCGAGCGGCGAACAGCGCTGGAAGGCCTATACGGTTCCCAATCCGCCTAGGCCCTTCGGCCGGACGGCGGTGGGTACGCAGATCGTCGGCCCCTCGGGGGCGCCGGTGTGGAACGCGCCGACCTATGACGCGAAGCGGGGCCGGCTCTACTTCGGTTCAGGTCAGAACTATTCGTCCCCTGCGGACGACAACAGCGACGCCGTGATCGCTGTCGATGCGCGTACCGGGCAGCGGCTCTGGCACACTCAGCTTACCACGCGCGACGCCTGGAACGTAGGCTGCATGGTCGACAATTCCAACTGCCCCGAGGAAGCGGGACCCGACTATGACCTGTCCGCCTCGATCATCGTAGCGCCGCTCGCCAGGGGGCGCGACATGATCGTCGTCGGGCAGAAGTCCGGGATGGCCTATGGTCTCGACCCCGAAACCGGCCGGATCACCTGGAGCCAGCGCGTCGGCCACGGCGGTACCCAAGGCGGCGTCCACTTCGGCATGGCGGCGGAAGGTTCCACTATCTACGTCCCCGTCGTCGACATGGAAGATACCCGCGATGGCCGTGTTTATGACGCCAAGGTCAACGGGGCGGGCATCCATGCTCTCAATGCCGCCAACGGCCGCTTCCTGTGGCGGGCCAAGGCGGACAACACCTGCAACGGCCGCGAATATTGCGATCCCGGCATTTCGGCTGCCGTCACGGCCATTCCGGGCGGCGTCATCGCCGGCCATCTCGATGGGCGGCTTCGGGTCTACGATGGGCGGACGGGCCGCGTGGTGTGGAATTTCGACACCACCCGGCCGCAACGCACGATCACCGGTGTCATGGCCAGTGGCGGTTCGATGAGCGGGCCGGGGGCGGCCGTGTTCCAGGGTCATGTCATCGTCAACTCGGGCTACGGCCTGTACCACCACATGCCGGGCAACCTGCTGATAGTCTTCGGGATATAGAGACGGACCCCCATGCATTTCCAGCTTACCGACCTCCAGCGCGAACTGCGCGACGCGGCCCGTACCTTTGCCCGCGCGGAACTGCCAGCCATCGCCTGCCAGCTGGAGGACGACAATACGCCCCCTTCGCACGAACTGGTAAAGCGCTTTGCCGGGATGGGTTTTCTCGGCATCAACGTACCGGAACGGCTGGGCGGGCTGGGGCTTGGCAACCTGGAAGCGCTGATTGTCCTTGAGGAACTGGCAAAGGTTTCTTCCGCTGTCGCCTTCCCGGTCTTTGAAAGCTGCGTCGGCCCGGTGCGCGCCATCGAACGTTTTGCGCCTGCTTCGCTGGCTGAGCGGGTGGTGCCCAAGGTGTGTAGCGGCGACATGTTGATTGCCGTCTCCATGTCGGAGCCCGATGCCGGATCGGCGCTGACCGACCTCAAGACCAAGGCCGAGATACGCGGCGACAAGATGGTGCTGAACGGTACCAAGCGCTGGTGTTCGGGTGGAGGCCATGCCGATTCCTACCTCGTCTATTGCCGCATGTCGGACGATCCCGGCGCCAAGGGCATTGGTGCCGTGCTGGTGGAAAAAGACGCGCCGGGCCTCTCCTTCGGGCCGAACGAACAGTTCATGGGCTTTCGCGGCATCCCCTCATCAGATCTCTATTTCGACAATTGCACCGTGCCGACGGAAAACATCGTCGTGCCAGCCAACGGCGGTTTCCGACTGCTGATGGAAGCTTTCGACCTCGAACGCTGCGGCAATGCCACCATGGCCATGGCCCAGGCCGCCGGCGCGCTGGAGGACATCATTGAATATGTCCAGGAACGCCGCCAGTTCGGCAAGCCCATCGTCGAGTTCCAAGCCGTGCAGCTGAAGCTGGCCGAAATGCAGATGAAGGTTGACGCCGCCCGTCTGCTGATCTGGCGCGCTGCCGCCAATGCCGGGGACGGGCTGCCTTCGGTGCTCGAAAGTTCGGTGGGCAAGTGTTTTGCCAATACCATCGCGCGCGAGGTGACGGGCGATGCCGTGCAACTGATGGGTGCCTATGGCTATTCCAAGGATTTCCCCATGGAACGCCGCCTGCGCGATGCTTGGGGTTGGGGCATTGCCGGAGGCGCGATCGACATCCAGAAGACCAACATCGCCGCCGCCATGGTCGGTCGACGGTTCGACCAGAGACGCTAGGGCGATGCACCGCCTGCTCCACATCGATGCCAGCCCGCGGTCCCACCGCTCACGCTCGCGTCCAGTGGCAACCGCGCTGGCGGGGGAACTGCAGCGAAGCCACGGTGTGGCCGTCACCCCGCTGGATCTTTGGCGCCACGCCATGCCCACGCTCGGCGGCGGCATGATAGAGGGGCGCTATGCCCGGATCATGGGCCAGTCGATCTACGCGGACAACGCGGATATGGCGAAGGTCTGGGACGAGGCCGATCGGCAGGCGCGCGAGTTCCTGTCCTACGACGGCTACCTGATCGCCACGCCCATGTGGAACTTCGGAGTGCCGCACGTGCTGAAGCACTATATCGACGTCATCACCCAGCCGGACCTGCTGTTCACCAATAATGCCAGCGGTGCCGTGGCGGGACAGGCAGCGGGCCGTCCAGCGATGATCGTCGCGGCCAGTGCCATGCCGATTGCCGATGGCGGCAACCCGGCGGAGACCTTCGACTTCCAGCTATCCTACCTGCGGGCCTGGCTGGGCTTCATCGGGGTGACGGATATCCGGTCGCTCAGGGTGGCCCCCACCCATGGCGCGGAAGCCGATGTCCAGGCTGTGGTCGATGCCGCCGCACTCAGCGCCCGCGCCTTGGCGGAGGATTTCGCTCAAGCGCTGAAGGCGGTGCGCGAATAGACCAGATTGATGCTGCGAAAGGTGATAACGTCCTCGCCATGCTGATTGCGCACAGCATAGTCCGTGATCGCCGTGCCGCGCGGCTTACCGCTGGTGGACGCCTGCAAGTCGACGATGCGCGAGCGCGCGTGGACGGTGTCGCCGCCACGCACCGCCTTGTGCAGGCGCAAGTCGTCCCAGCCCACGCCGCAGACGAAGTCGACGTCGCTGTTGATCTCGTGGTCCATCTGCCGCCACAGGGCGAGGATGTGGATGCCGCTGGCGACAACCTCGCCGAAATGGGATTCCACAGCCGCATCGGGATCGGTGTGGAACCACTGCGGGTCATAGCGCCGGGCGAAGTCGAGGATGTCCTCGGTGGTGACCAGCCGGGGCCGGGAGATGCGTTCCTCGCCCAGCACCAGGTCCTCGAACTTGCGCGGCGGCCGCATCGTGATGCCTCCCATTTTCAGGCAGGTAGGCACGGCGCCGGGGCTTGGCAAGGTTTCCGGGTCTTGAAGGATCACAGGGGAAGGGAGTGCGTGCGATGATGGTGCTCGGTCGTTCGATCATCCAGTTCTCTTGGATCGTGGAGGATCTCGAGAAAGCAGCGCAGCGCTGGCACGCCACCTGCGGAGTCGGCCCCTTCCTCGTCAACCGGCATATCGCCATCACCGATCCGCGCCATCGCGGGCGGCCACAGGTCACCGATTTCTCCACCGCCATCGCCCAGGCCGGGCTGGTACAGATCGAACTGGTTCAGCAGCATGACGACAGCCCGTCCGCTTATCGAGACACGGTGCCGGCCGGGCGCGAGGCGCTGCACCACATTGCCGTGCTGACCGAGGATTTCGATGCCACCGTCGCTTGCTATGCCGCCAAGGGGTATGAAGTCGCCTCTGATGGGATCTTCGGCGCTGTCCGTTTCTGCTACATTGATACCAGCGCGGCGCTGGGCCACATGGTGGAAGTTCTGGAGGACAAGCCGATGATCCAGCGCTTCTTCGGCGCTATCCGTCGCGCGGCGGAAAAGTGGGACGGCAACTCGGAAACGCTGCTCCGTGAACTGGGCTGAATTGGGCGCGGCGGAAAACGAAAAGAACCACGGGAGACAGCCACCATGATGCAAACCACCACGGTAGACCACCAGCCGGCTCCAGCCGTCCCGCTCACCATGGGAACAATGTTGCGCCGCTCGGCCCGAACCTTTGGCCAGGCTGACGCGCTAGTTTTCCCCGACCGACGGCTGAGCCATGCCCGTCTCTACGCCGAGGCTTCGCGCTGGGCGCGTACCTTCATCGCCATGGGAGTGCTGCCCGGCGAGAACGTAGGCGTGCTGCTGACGACCTGTCCGGAATTCGTTTCGATCATGTTCGGCGCGCAGATGGCGGGCGCCGTGGTCGTACCGGTCAACGCGCGCTACCAGCCGGGCGAACTGGCCTACCTCATGCGCGACGCCGATCTCGTTACGCTGGTGACGACGAGCCGGGTCAGTAATTCGCTCGATTTCGGGCAGCGGCTGCATTGCGCCTTTCCGGGCCTCGCCGCTGCGGCCGATCCGCGCGCCCTGCGGCTCGACGAGGCCCCGGTTCTGCGTTCGGTGATCTGCCTGGAAGATGCCTACGAGCCGTGCCTCGTTACCGCTCAGCAGGTACTGGCCGAGGGAGATGGTGTGAGCGAGACCACGCTCGATGCCGCCATCGATGCGGTCGATCCCGGCGACGTCTGCCTCATCCTCTATACCTCGGGCACAACGGCCAATCCCAAAGGCTGCCTGATCAGCCATCGCGGCATGGTTGGCAACAGCCGCAACCTCGGACTGCGCTACCTCGCCACGGGCCAGGATCGTGTCTGGTCGCCGCTGCCGATCTACCACATCGCCGGCATCCTGCCGATGACGATGATTCTCGGCGTGGGCGGGGCCTACCTGACGGTGCCGGTGTTCGAGGCGGGTATGGCGCTGGCCATGCTGGCGCGGGAAAAGGCAACCATTGCCTATCCCAGCTTCGTCACCATCATGAGCGATATCATCAACCACCCGACCTTCAAGGACACGGACCTCTCCTCGCTCAGGCTGATGAACTCCAACTTCGGCGTCCAGCCGGAATGGATCCGCGATGCCATGGTCGCCGCCATGCCCCATGTCACCCATGTCGGCACCTATGGACTGACCGAGGGGGCTGGCACGATCTGCACCAGTCGACTGACCGACAGTTTTACCCAGCGCACCACCCGCCTCGGCGCGCCGCTGGAGGAGTGGGAAGTGCAAATCCGCCACCCAGAAACCGGTATCCCCTGCGCTGTCGGCGAACGCGGCGAGATTTGCGGGCGCAGCCCCAACATGCTGCTTGGCTACTACAACGATCCGGACAAGACCGCACAGTCGATCCGGGATGGTTGGCTGCACACTGGCGACATAGGTTCCTTTGACGCCGACGGCCAGATCATGTTCCATGGCCGCATCAAGGACATGCTAAAGGTGGGCGGCGAAAACGTTGCCGCCGCCGAGATCGAAGCTGCCCTGCAGAGCCATGACGCAGTGAAGCTGGCTCAGGTCGTCGGCATCCCGGACGATCGCTACGGCGAAGTTGCTGCGGCCTTCATCGAGCTGAACGAAGGCGCAAGTGCCACGGTGGAAGACTTGGTGAACCACTGCAAGGGTCGCATCGCCAACTTCAAGCTGCCCCGGCAGGTGCGTTTCGTTTCGGAATGGCCGATGTCCACCTCCAAGATCCAGAAGTTTCGCTTGCAGGCGGAGCTTATTGCCGAGCTGGGGCTGGTCTGATGGCCTTGCTGACAGGCAAGGCTGCGGTCGTGCTGGGGGCGGCAGGGCGCGGCAACATGGCCCAAGCCATTACCCGCCGCTTCCGTGCCGAAGGAGCAAACGTGCTGGTCGCGGGCCGCAGAACCGATCCACTGGCCGAATTCGCAGCTGATGCGGGCTGCAGCTGGACCACCTGCGACATTACCCGCGAGGATAGCCTTGCCGCGCTGGTTGATGCGGCGATGAGCGAGATGGGCGGGCTGGACATTGCCGTCAACGCCACCGGATGGGGACTGCTCAAGCCCTTCCTCGACACCACTCGCGAAGATTTGCAGCGCATGGTGGACCTGCAGTTCACCGGCGCCTTCCAGTTCTACCAGGCCATGTTGGGAGTGATGCGCGACGGAGGCTGTCTGCTGCAGATCAGCTCTGCTACGGCCACCATCATGCTGGAAGACCACGCCGCCTACATGGGGACTAAGGCAGGGGCAGACCATGTCATCCGCTGCATCGCCAACGAGTTCGGCCATCGCGGCATCCGCGCCAATTCCATCGCGCCGGGCTTTACTGACACGCCGATGACAGCGAAAGCGGCGGCTAACGCGGCGCTGGTCGGCGCCTTCGAAAAAGAATATCCGCTGGGACGGGTCAACACCAGCGAGGACATCGCCGCTGTCTGCGCCTGGGTGGCGAGCGACGACTGCTTCATGACCGGCCAGACCTTCCAGGTGAACGGCGGCCTAACTCTGCGTCGCAATCCCACCAGCGCGGAAATCGCGGCCGCGGTGCGAGCCGCCCGCGCGGCGGGGTGACTATCTTTGCCCCTGGAGAGGAGGGTCTTCGAAGCCCCGAATTTTTCAGGGTACTGGGCCTGTCATGAACCCCTGGTGTCGGATGCCATTCGAAAAGGGGCCCCAGCTTGCGCTTCCACCCCCTCTCCGAGAAGAACAGGAGCTTGAGATTTCACACCCCGTTGAGTTTGCTCCCGCCGAAATAGTCTGGTCGGCCCGCCGGCCATACCACGCCGATCTGCGCTTGCCCGCCATCGACGACGATTATGCCGCCTGTAATGAACTTGCCCGAGTCGGCCGAAAGATAGACCACGGCTTCGGCCACATCCCAAACGTCGCCCCAACGCTTCATCGGATTGGCGTCGTGGAAGCGGGCTAGCGCCTTGTCGGGATAGACTTGGAAGCCCTCGCTCTCGATCACGCCCGGCGCCACGCAGTTGACCCGGATGTTGAGTGGCGCCCATTCGGTCGCGACGGTCTTGGACAGACTGATCACCCCGGCCCGCGCGGCGCAGGTGTGGGCAGCCTGCGGCATCCCACGATCGACGTTAGCGACGATGTTAACGATCGAGCCGCAGCAGCCCGCCTGCCGCCAGCGCTGGGCGGCGGCCTGCATCATCCACCACGTGCCGTTGAGGTTGAGATCGATCACCGAGCGCCAACCCTTGCGACTGAAGTCGATGGCATCCTGCGGGAATTGGCCGCCGGCATTGTTGATCAGGTGATCGAGCCGCCCGTGGGTATCGAACACGCGGTCCATCAGCGCGTCCACCGCCTCGTCCTCCCGGATCGACATGGCTACTGTCATAGGACGGCGACCGGTGGCGCGTTCCACGGCATTGGCGGTCGCGTCCAGCCGTTCCAGTTTGCGGCCGCATATCACGACATTGGCACCCAGCCGGGCGGCGAGGAAGGTGATCCCCTTGCCGATGCCGCTGCCGCCGCCGCTGACCAGAACGACCTGGCTTTTCAACAGGTCGTCGCGGAACACGGTCGGCAAGGTCGCCAGCTCCTCTTCGGTGAAGCCGAAGCGAGGATGCGCTGCTTCCGTTCGGCCACGGGCCAAGTCGGTCATGTCTCAACCCAAGGCTCGAGGACCGGATCTACCGCAAGGCCCGTGGGAATATGGTTTGGGCCGATGCGCCGATCCAACTCCTCATGCCAGTGATAGATGCGGCGTTCCTGATAATTTAGTGCCATGGATGTAAAACCGGGCGATCCGACTGATTCCTGGATCTGCGGGGCGAACTGGAGATCCTCGTAGAGGATGCTTTCCCAGTTGTCCTTGCGTGCTTGCCAATTGGGGTGGGGATCGTCCGGATCATAGTCCGGCGCCAGCCAGGTGGAGAACACCGTGCAATTGCGTTCGTCGCGCGGCCAGAACTGCAGCACCGGAATGCCCGAGGGCGAGGGCGGCATGACTAGGTTGGGAAAGATGTGGTAGCTGACGTTGTTGTCTCGCGGGATCTCGGTGACGCTGTCGATCACCGGCATGCCGATGGTGCCGGGGTCCTTCCAGTCGGGCCGGCGATTGGGTGTGATCATGCGCGAATGACCGTTCTTCCACAGTGTCGCGGTCATGCCGCGATGATCGAGAAAACGGTCGACCGTCTTCCGATGAATCGAGCGCAGGTGATAGACTTCCAAGAAGGCGTCAAGCAGAACCTTCACGTTGCAGGCGACGTCATAGCTGCGAGTTTCAACAAAATTCAGTCGCTCCAGACCGTACTGGTCAAGCTCGGCCGCCATCGGGCCGAGATGCTGGCGCAGCGGTTCTGCCTCCGCAGCCTCGTTGATGAAGACCAGCTTGCCCAGTGTTTCGCAGCGCACCGCCTTCAGACCCCGGCAGGCGAAGTCGAGATCGACAAAGTCTCGCCGGTCGCGCACGGCGGTCAGCCGTCCATCGAGCGTGTAGCTCCAGCCGTGATAGCCGCAAACGAAGCCGCGCGACTGGCCCTGCTCCTCCTTGACAAGCGGCGCGCCACGATGCTGGCAGGCGTTGTAGAAGGCGCGGAACTGCCCTTCTAGATCGCGCGTGACAATGATCGGCGAGCCAGTGTGACGGATCAGCTTCCACGAGCCGGGTTCAGGGATCTGGTCGGCATGGCAGGCATAGAGCCAAGCACGCTTCCACATGGCCTCTCGCTCAAGTGCCAGAAAGGCGGGGTCGACATAGCGCCCGCCAGGAATGCCGGGAAAGGAGGGGAAGCCCTCTGGCGGGTCGCTACGGGCAGCCTCATATTCCATGCGCCGCTTGATGGTCGCGATCAACTTGGCATCCATCGGCACCGGTCTCCTATCACGAAGTCGGCTCCTAGCACACGGGTATAATAAAAACAATCAAGAATGTTTTTTGTTGAGGGGTGCTTCACACCCCTTGCCTACCCCCCTTGCGCGACGCTAGCCTTGGCGCCAGAGACTTGCGCCTGTGACTTGCTACCGGAATGCCGCTCTGCCGAAGATTACCGCGATGGCTGAAGCCCCGTGCTTCGGAGTGCGTCCGGCTCGGCGGGGCCTCGCGCGATTTGCAATGACCCCGCGATCAGGCTTGGCGGAAGGTGACGCGGTAACCGTCCTGATGCTCGGCGATGAAGGCAACGACGGCCATGCCGATGGCTGGTACCAGGCCTTCGGGCAGGTCGAGCGCCGCCATCATCCGCACCCCTTCGACCAAGTCGACAAGGGCGACGTGATGATCGTCCGCCGGCGGCTTTCGCACGATGGTGGTGAGGGAGTAGATCGTGCCATGGCCGCTCGCCTCCACCCATTCCGCAACCGCCAGCGGGCGCGGCGGGAAGCGAAGGTCTCCGCTGGCAGGGTCGCGCTGCAAAAGGATGCTGCCCTCGACAAGGGCAGCCTGCCAAGTAGCCGAAGGGCCTGGTTCGATGATCTTCTCCATGATCCCATGGCTAGGCCCGCCGCCGGGCCGAATCAACCCCTCTACAATTGCGCAAAGGAGGCATCCCATGTCTGACACATTCCCACGCGGCCGCACGGCCATTGTCGGTGCCGCCACTTTCGGCCTTGGTGAATGTTCTGGCTGGACCTCAATGGAAATGGCTGCCCGTGCCGCACAGCTGGCCGTTGCCGATGCCGGGCTGATGATGGGTGAAGTCGATGCCCTGTTCGTCTGCACGCCCGATGACATGCTCTCGGGCCTTACGCTGGCCGAGATGCTCGGCTTGCATCCGCGCTTCACCGACAATAACCGCACCGGCGGTTCCGCATTCATGAGTCATGTCGCGGTAGCCGCCCTCGCGCTCGACACCGGCTATTGCGACGTGGCGCTGATCGCCCATGGCTCCAACCAGCGTACCGGGACGGGGGGCAAGCTGGTCTCCGCTGCCCGGCCCAGCCAGTGGGAGGCGCCGGCTGGCGCGATATATCCAGCCAGTTCCTATGCGCTGGCCGCCGCGCGCCACATGCACGAATTCGGCACCACCCGCGAACATCTGGCCGAAGTAGCCGTCGCGGCGCGCGGCTGGGCCAACGGCAACCCGGAAGCTTTCGCCACGGGGCCGCTGACTATTGCCGATTGCCTGTCCGCCCGCATGGTCTCCACTCCGCTGGGGGTGCGAGACTGTTGCCTGGTCACGGACGGCGCCTCGGCTCTCGTCATGACCCGGGCCGACCGCGCCCGCGATCTTGCCAGCCACCCGGTTGCCGTGCTGGGGGCGGCAGCGGCGACTTGGCACAACCAGATCAGCTCCGCGCCCGATCTGACGGTGACGGCAGCGGCTGAATCCGGCCCGCGCGCCTATGCCATGGCGGGCTTGGGTCCCGGCGATATCGACGTTGTCCAGCTCTATGATGCCTTTACCATCAACACGATCCTGTTCCTCGAAGACCTGGGCTTCTGCCCCAAGGGCGATGGCGGACGCTTCGTGTCCGGCGGAGCGATCGGGCCGGGCGGGGTGCTACCGGTCAATACCAACGGCGGCGGTCTGTCCTGCGCGCATCCGGGGATGTATGGTCTGCTCGCCATGGTCGAGGCCGTGCGCCAGCTGCGCGGCGAGGCGGCCAGCCAGATCGTCGGCGCCCGCACCGCGCTCGCTCATGGCAATGGCGGCACCCTTTCCAGCCAGGCGACGGTAATTCTCGGCCGCGTCTGACCGAAGAACTTGCCGGAAATGCTCGAAAGGGTGGCGAAGCCGATGGTGAAGCCGATGGTGACGTGGGCGCGCAAGGCGCCTTCGGCGCCTTCGTCGACCCTGATCGCCACCATGGCGCGGCGGTGGTCGGCATTGGCGTTTTTCAGGCGGTCGGGCCTGCGGAACGCCAAGCAGCATCCTGCCATGACCGGCGATCAGCCCGCCCTCTTCGCCGACCAGCACCGGAACCGTCCAGCCCCGCTCACGGATCGAGGCGGCGATCTGCGCCACCTGTTCGTCCGAGTGCGTGCGGGCATTGCGCGCGTAGGGCGTGATTTTCTCTATCGGCCAGAACTCGATGCTCTGGGCCGGCCAGTGCTGCGACATGAAACTTCCGATGCGATCCCGGCAGATCAGCCAGAGCGGTGATCTTGCCAATTTTTGCCAAAAGTGGTATTCGCGCCCTTATGAGCACGATGAACATCTCTTTGCCGGACACGCTGAAGTCGTTCGTCGACCAGCAGGTCAGCACCCGAGGCTACGGCACCAGCAGCGAATATGTCCGCGAGCTGATCCGCAAGGATCAGGACGTCCAGAAGCTGCGCGGCCTCCTGCTGGAAGGCGCGGCCTCTGGTCCGACGGCACCGGCCGATGAGATCTACTTTGCCGGCCTTCGCGCAAGGGTCAGCCAGCACGCTGCTTCGTGAAACCGCTTCCGGTTATTCCGCGCGAACTGGCGAGGCTGGATGCCGAGCAGGCGATCGACCATTATCTCGCCGAAGCCGGCCGCGATGCAGCATTCGGCTTCATCGATGCGCTTGAGGCCGCCTGCGCCCAGATTGGTGCAAATCCCTCGGGCGGCACGCCGCGTTGGGGGCAGGAGCTCAACCTGCCGGGTCTGCGTAGCCGCAAACTGAAGCGCTATCCCTACCTCGTGTTTTTCATGGCACGTGAGGACCACGTCGACGTCTGGCGCATCCTGCATGCCCAGCGTGATATTCCGTCGTGGCTTCAGGACAGCGAAGAGGACTGAGACCCCGATCCGGGCGTCAGATCAGTTCGAGCCCGGTCAGCACCCTGGCGGTGTCGAGCAGTTGGTCGGTCCGGACCGTGATCTCAATGGTGAAGCTGTCGGCGGTCGCGCTGGCGCAGACGCCGGCGTCGCAAAGCTCCTGTTCGATCGTCCCGATCACCGTGAGGACCCGGCTGCGGTCGAAGTTCTCCGGAAGCGTGCGGATCGCAATCCGGATGGTGCCGGACTCGCCCGCGATCATGCGGCGTGCGCGGCTGGCTTCGTTGGCGGTGGAAAGGGGCGAGTCGGCCATCGTGCGTCTCCCTGGCCGGTGAAACGACTATTTGCTCATTTCGCGGCAACTGCCAAGTTAAATTCAAATGAAATCTGGGACTTGAGTGTTTTGACCCCCGGTCGCTAACTCGCGCCTGCGCGAACTTTCGGGGGGCGTCGGTTTCCCCGGGCAAACGTCAGGGTTTCAATCCCCCCTCGGCCTGATCAGCCGATCGGCCAGCCATCCGGGCCGGTGGGAACCGTCCTGCGCAGCCCGAACTGCCCGGCGGTGCGGGCCCCGGTGGCAGTCGGCGCAGAGGCAGCGGATGTTGCTGTCCTCGTCGCTGCCGGCATCCTTCGCATGGCCGACAAGTCCAGTTCTTTATCTGCCGCGAGCGGAGATAGTTCGCTTGGCTCATCGCCCACCAGGAGCGTCAGTCGTCACGGGCACGAGCCCGGATCGGAGGACGATGATGCAAGGACATGACGACGCTCGGGTGCTGGCCAGGCTGGTCGGGCTGAAGGGGATGAGGATCTGGGAACTGAAGGCGGAATGGGAGAAGCTGTTCAGCAGCGAGGCACCCAACAACAGCCGGTCGTTCCTCGAGCAGCGCCTCGCCTACCGGATCCAGGAGCTGACCTTCGGCGGCCTGTCGAAGCCGGTGCGCCAGCTGCTCGACGCGCTGGCGGACGAGGTCGAGGGCAGGAAGGTCCGGAAGTCGGTGATCAGCGACCCGCGCAACCCGGTGATCGGCACCCGGCTGGTGCGCGAGTGGAACGGGACCGAGCACGTCATCACCGTGCTGAAGGACGGGTTCGACTGGCAGGGGCGGCGCTACAAGTCGCTGTCGGCCATCGCCCGCGACATTACCGGCACCCAGTGGAATGGGTATCGCTTCTTTGGCCTGCGGGAACGGAAGGACGCAGCATGACCGACACGGCACCCCGGCGGCGTCTGCGCTGCGCCGTCTACACCCGCAAGAGCTCCGAAGAGGGGCTGGACATGGAGTTCAACAGCCTCGATGCCCAGCGCGAGTCCTGCGAGGCCTATGTCGCCAGCCAGCGCGCCGAAGGCTGGGTCTGCATGCGCGAACGCTATGACGATGGCGGCTTCTCCGGCGGCACGCTCGACCGGCCGGGCCTGAAGGCCCTGCTGAAAGATATCGAAGCCGGGCTGGTCGACGTCATCGTCGTCTACAAGATCGACCGCCTGTCGCGATCGCTGATGGATTTTGCCAGGCTGGTCGAGGTGTTCGACCGGCATGGGGTCACGTTCGTGTCGGTGACGCAGGCGTTCAACACCACGACAAGCATGGGTCGGCTGACGCTGAACATCCTGCTGTCGTTCGCCCAGTTCGAACGCGAGGTCACCGGCGAACGCATCCGCGACAAGTTCGCCGCCAGCCGCGCCAAGGGCATGTGGATGGGCGGGTTCGTGCCGATGGGCTATGATGTGGTCGACCGCAAGCTGGTGATCAACGAGCCCGAATCCGCCACTGTCCGCCACATCTTCCAGAGGTTCACCGAGCTGGGATCGGCCACGACCCTGACCCGGGAACTGGTGGCGGGCGGCACGCTGAACAAGCGCGGCAAGCCGATCGACAAGGGCTTCCTGTACAAGCTGTTTCGCAACCGGGTGTATATCGGCGAGGCCGTGCACAGGGGCACCAGCTATCCCGGCGAGCATCAGGCCATCATCACGCCCGAGCTGTGGGATCAGGTCCATGCCATATTGCAGGAAAGCCCCCGGCAGCGGGCGGCCAACACCCGCACGCAAACCCCGGCGCTGCTGAAGGGGCTGATGTTCACGGATCGCGGCATCGCCATGACGCCAACCGCCACCAAAAAGGGCAGCCGTCATTATCGCTACTACACCTCGATGGACGCGATCCGGAACCGCGCCTGCGAAGGCCGCGACAGTTTTGTCCGGTTGAATGCCGGCGTGGTCGAGGGCGCCGTTGTCCAGCACATCCGGTCGCTGCTGCGCACGCCGGAAATCGCGGCGCGGGCTATGGAGGCAGCGCGGCGGAACAATCCGGACATCGACGAGCAGGATGTGGTCACTGCGCTGACCGGGTTCGATGGTCTCTGGGAATCGCTGTTCCCGGCCGAGCAGGCCCGCATCGCCCGGCTGCTGATCGAGCGGGTCACGGTCAGCGCCGATGGCCTTGCGGTCGACCTGCGCACCGAGGGTCTCGGCTCGGTCATCCGGGAAATGGTCACCCCCGAACGGAGACTGGCAGCATGAGTGCACCCATCACCATGCGGCTGTTCATCCCGCTCGCCATCCGCAAGCGCAACGGGCGGCCGAAGATTCTGCCGCCAGCCGACATCGTGCCCGATACCGGCGGGGTGGACCCGCATGTGCTGAAGGCGATCGCCAAAGCGTGGAGCTGGCGGCGGAAGCTGGAATCGGGTGCCGTTTCCACCTTGTCGGATATCGCCGAGGTCGAAGGGGTCACGCCCGCGTTCATCAGGCGCATGATGAAGCTGGCCTATCTGGCCCCGGACGTACTGGAGCAGATCCTCATTGCGCGGATCTCGCCGGCGGTGTCACTCAAGGATATGTCGGCGATCGCGGAGCTCCCGTGGGCGACGCAGGAAGGAATGGTCTTCCCAGCGGAATAGCGTCAGCGCAATCTGGCGAGATGGCGCTCCGGTGGTATAGGGCAATGCCATGCCGCCCAAGTTCAAATCCCCGACCGAGAAAACCGTGCGCACTCTGCTGGACCGCTATGCCTGCCCGGTTTCCTATCATGAAGTCCGCACACGCTTGCTGGGCAATATCGCAAGTCCCGACCTGACGGCCTCGCCCATGCGTATCATTGAAGGCCTTTGGGGAGGCGAACTACCTGTTTTCGACAACATGGCAGATGCCAATGAACTGATTGACGCTCTGGTGCAGGGCTTATGGAACGATTTGGCCAAGCACCAGAAGCGAAGCCACCCCTTCAGATTGATCCGCCTGAATCTTGAACCTTCAGCCAAAAATCTGGCCCAGTTCGCAGAGGTCCGCCGACAGGAACTCGAGGGCTTTGTCGAAGGCCTGTTCAATGGCCAGGACCGGGTGGATCTGCCCGAACGGGCTCACAAGGCGCTCAAGCATCTTGGTGAACTTCGCGCCACGATGGCCGGAATTGAGGATCTCGTGGCTCGCGATATCCAGGCGGAAAGCCGAACCCGGCTGGAAACAACATTCAAGCACGCAAGCGAACTGACAAAGATCATGGAGACCGAGATCCATGAAGCCGTCATGTCCTGCGCGAGGGCGCGACGGCAGATGCTGGCGGGCATCGAATTACCGCGATCTTCCTTGCACTGATCGCTGCCATGCAATCCGAAGACCGCCTGCGAGAGAAACTGCGCAAGATTGAGGCGCTTTACGCCGGTGCGGCAACCGCTGGTGAAAAGGCCGCTGCCGGAGCTGCTGCGGACCGCATCCGTAAACAATTCGAGGCGGCCAGCCGGGCGGAGAGCCCCGAGGAGTTCAAGTTTTCGATCCCCGACCTGTGGTCGCATAAGCTCTTCGTCGCCCTGTGCCGGCGCTACGGTGTCCGGCCGTTCCGCTATCCCCGCATGCACCGTCAGACCATTCTGATCCGTGCTCCGGCAAGTTTCGTGCATCAGGTCCTGTGGCCCGAGTTCGAGGAACTGAGCGATGCGCTGACTTCGCATCTGCTGGAGATCACCGAGAAGATCATCCGCGAGGAAGTGCACGAGGCAACCCAGGACGCCGAAGAAGTCGAGGATCCCCGGCGGTTGCGATGAACCAGCAGACCGCGCCCAGTGTGATCAATCATTCGCAGGCTTGATAATGCGCTTGGCAGCTGCGTTGCGGCGGGCAGCGATACGGCCAAGCGCGACCTCGATCGGGAACACGTCCAGTTCTTCTGGGTCATAGCCATCGAGCCATTCAACGACGTCCGCATGGTCGGGGTGCTTGGGGTCGACCAGCGCTTCAAGCATCTCGTAGAAGCCTTGGATCCCACCGCAGTCCTCGGGCGGACAGTCGCGCTCGCCGGCAACGAAGCGGGGATAGCCAGTACCCTGGGTGCCAGCCCGCACGTTGCTGACAACCAGACTGTGCTCCCAGCTGTCGCCAAAATCGTAGGTGTAGTCGATCCGGGTGGTGTCGACGGTCAGCACGTCACGCAGACGGACCCGGTCTGCCACCTTCCGGGGAGCCGTCCCAAAGTCCTCGTCCATCGGCAGGCCATAGGTCTTCCCGTCGATCACCATCTCCCAGAGATGACAGTCGCACCAGCCCATCGAGACCTGGACGATATCGTGCAGCACCTTGAGGGTGATGGACGTCGGCACCTCGACCACGCGCCAGATCAGCGGATCGGAATCCTTGAGTTCGATGCGCAGGGTGGCGATTTCGGTGAAGCTGTCGATAGCGCGGCGGGTTGTCATGACGGGACCAGTAGCAGACCGCACGACTTTTGCAGCCCGCCGCCTGCAAATACCCCGAGTTGCATTCCTGCTCGCCTGCCGAGATTGGGCACAAAAGGTTCGGTTGCTACTTTGCTAAAAAACCCCAGAAATCCGTCACTTCTGGAGACCGAACCTTTTCCGGCGAGGTTCGGGTGAAAAGAGACAAAAGCCGATCAGAGACCGATTTTGGCGCTTTGGGCAGTCTCCGGGGTTCGGTCGGAATCAGCAAAACCCCGTGAAAGCTGGGGGTTTTCTGGCCCCGTAAGGCCCATCTCGTTGATTCGCATTGAGATGTTGGCGGAGAGGGTGGGATTCGAACCCACGGTCCGCTTGCGCGGACAACGGTTTTCGAGACCGCCCCGATCGACCACTCTGGCACCTCTCCGCACGCGCTTCTTGCCGGCGTGGTTTCCGGCAGCGAC
>Ga0207951_100316_pt1 | contig 26337 bp, 27 predicted proteins | sample Subbio12Aug_8Bad_FD_184830 | JGI IMG/M metagenome (GOLD analysis project Ga0207951, IMG submission 184830) | Serpentinite rock and fluid subsurface biosphere microbial communities from McLaughlin Reserve, California, USA - CR12Aug_8Bad (SPAdes) | ecosystem: Environmental > Terrestrial > Deep... | reverse complement strand
CGGCTCGGCCTTCGCCCTCGGCGTCATGCTCGACCGCCGTCGCGACCTGCTGGGCCGGATCGAGCGTCTGTGGCTCGGCTTCAGCGTCATGGCTCTCGGCGCCGGCGCCGGGGCGTTCGTGCTTTCCGGCGGCGCATTCTTCACCTTCGATCCCGTGACCGATCCGTCGCTCAAGACGGCCCTGGCCTGCCTCTACGCCTTCGCCGTCTTCGCCTCGAGCCTGGCGGTCACGGCCCTGGCCCTGCGCTTTCTGTCCGGCTACAGCGCGATCCGTCGCTATCTCGCCGACGCCTCCTACTGGATCTACATCATCCACCTGCCGCTGGTCATGGCCGCCCAGGTGCTGATGCTGGAGACGCCCCTGCCGTGGTGGGGCAAGCTTGGGGCGGTCACCGCCGGGGTCACGGCCGTTTCCCTGATCAGCTATGAACTGCTGGTCCGCCACACCTTCATCGGCAAGGGGCTGAACGGGCGCCGCATCCCCTGGCGTCGCCGCCCCGACCCCGCGCCTGCCCTTGCCGAATAGCTTGCCAACCCTGACCGGCTCGTCCACCCAATCGGGATGCGCCGGCCCCGGAGAATCGCCCCCATGCCCGCCAAGCCCCGCCTGCATTCCCCCGAGGACGACCTCGCCTTCATGCGCTCGATCGTCGAGGGCGGCGGACGGCCGCCGATGACCCTGGCCATCTGCTATCTCGCTGGCGGCCTGCTCTACGGCCTGCAGTGCCTGTTCCATCTCGGTCAGGCGACCGGACTGATCCGCTGGCCCGACCTCGCCAATCTGGCCTTCGTCGTCGGCATCAGCGCTGCCTTTCTGACGATCCTGACCTGGGCCATCCTGAGAGACCGCAAGGACGGCGGGGCCAATCGCGGGCCGATGGCGACCCGCACCCTCAACGCCGCCTTCAACGCCACCGGCATGGCCAATCTGGCGGTGATCATCGTGTTCGGCGTGGGCGCATACAGGGATCAGGACTTCGCCGTCTGGCTCTACTACGCGGCCATCGTCTTCGCCCTCCAGGCCGCCGCCTGGTACATGGCCTGGACGCTCAAGCGGAAGGGCTGGATGCTGGCCACGGCCCTGGGCGGCTGGGTGACGGCCGTGGCGCTCGGCCTGCTGGTGCGCGAACCGCTATGGTACCTCGGCGTCTGCACCGTCGCCCTGTTCCTGCTGTTCGCCCTGCCGGGCTGGACCATGTACCGCGACGCCCGCGCCGCGCCCAAGGCGGGCTGAGCGCGCCATGGGCCTGGCCGACCTCGGACGGATCGACGACGTCATCCACGGCCGCATGCGGCTGGGGATCATGGTCTATCTGTCCGACGCGGACAGCGCCGACTTCACCGAGCTGAAGACCGTTCTGGAGGCCACCCAGGGCAATCTTTCGGTCCATCTGAAGAAGCTCGAGGAGGCCGGCTATGTCGCCATCGCCAAGAGCTTCGTCAACAACAAGCCCCTGACCCGGGTGTCGATCACCCCGGCGGGCCGCAAGGCCTTCTCCGCCTATCTCGACGCCCTCGGCAGTCTGATCGGCAGCAAGGACTGATGCCGTCGCTCCCCAAGCCTGCCCTCGTCATGGGCATCGTCAATGTTACCCCCGACAGCTTCTCCGACGGCGGCCGTCTGGCCTCGGTAGAGGCTGCCATCGCCCATGGCCTGCGGCTGGTCGAAGAGGGCGCCGACATCCTCGATATCGGCGGTGAGAGCACCCGCCCGGGCGCTGCGCCGGTCACCCTCGCCGGAGAGACCGCCCGCGTCCTGCCTGTCATCGAAGGCCTGCGCGCCCGCTGGTCCGGCCCCATCAGCATCGATACCATGAAGCCCGAGGTCGCCCGCGCCGCCGTCACTGCCGGGGCGACGATTTGGAACGACGTCACGGCCCTCGGCCACGCGCCTGAAAGTCTCGCCGCTGCCGCCGAGCTCGGTTGCGACGTCGCGCTGATGCATATGCAGGGCGAACCCCACACCATGCAGTCTGACCCGCATTATGAAGATGTCGTCGCTGAAGTGACCGACTGGCTGACCGCAAGGGCCGAAGCCGCCATCGCGGCCGGCGTAGCCCGCGAGCGTATCTGGCTCGACCCCGGCATCGGCTTCGGCAAGACGGCGGCGCACAACCTCGCCCTGACCGCCGGCCTCGAACGGCTGGTCGCGACCGGCTTTCCGATCCTCTATGGGGCCAGCCGCAAGCGGACGATCCAGTCCGTCGATCCCACCGCGAGCGATCCCGGCGACCGCCTCGGCGGCTCGCTGGCGCTGGCCCTGGAAGCGGCGCGGGCAGGGGCCTCCATCATCCGCGTCCACGACGTCCGCGAGACGGTGCAGGCGCTCGCGGTCCGGGCGGCGGTCGCGGGCGCCGCGCGCGACTGACTTGTCCGGCGGCCCGGTCTGCCGCATGGGAGGGCCATGTCTGACCAGCCCCCTTTCCGCGGACGCGTCCTGATCATCGCCGGCTCGGACTCCGGCGGCGGCGCCGGAATCCAGGCCGACATCAAGGCCGTGACGATGCTGGGCGGTTATGCGGCTACGGCCATCACCGCCATCACGGTCCAGAACACCCTCGGGGTCCATGGCGTGCATCCGCTGCCGCTGGATCTGATCGAGGCCCAGGCCCGGGCGGTGCTCGACGATATCGGCGCCGACGCCATCAAGACCGGCATGCTGGGCTCCGCCGCGGTCGTGGAGCGGGTCGCGGCCATTCTCGATTCCTCCCATGCGCCGGCGGTGGTCGACCCGGTCATGGTCGCCAAGGGCGGCGCGGCCCTGCTGGCCGACGACGCGATCGCGGCCGTGCGTGAGCTGATGATCCCCCGCGCCGCCCTGCTGACCCCCAACGCGCCCGAGGCCGAGGCCCTGACCGGGATCGCCGTCGCTGACCTCGACGGCCAGCGCCGGGCCGGCGAGGCCCTGCTGCTGCTCGGGGCCCGGGCGGTGCTGATGAAGGGCGGCCATGTGCCGGGCGAGACGGTGATCGACCTGCTGCTGACCCAGACCGGCGAGACCCTGCTGGAAGGCGAGCGCGTCGATACCCGCAACACACACGGCACAGGCTGCACCCTCGCCAGCGCCTGCGCGGCGGGGATTGCGAAGGGCCTGCCGCTGGAGGTCGCCGTGGCCGAGGCCTGGGCCTATGTCGCCGAGGCCATCCGCCGCGCCCCCGGGCTGGGGAAGGGGCACGGACCGCTGGACCACGGCTGGCCCATCCGGGACCGCACATGACCGACCTGAACGCCCGGCTGGCCAACATCGTCCGCGCCGACCCCGGACTGATGCAGGTCCTGACCACCGTGCGCGGCCTCGGCCTCGATGACTGGCGGGTGTTCTCCGGCGCCGTCTATCAGAGCGTCTGGAACGCCGTCACCGGCCGGCCGGTTGGCTATGGCCGCAAGGATTATGACCTCGGCTATTTCGACCCGGACACCAGCTGGGACGCTGAGGATGTGGTCATCAAACGCGTCGCCGCCGCCTTCGACGAGCCCTTCCGCTCCGAGGTCGAAGTGCGCAACCAGGCCCGGGTGCATCTGTGGTTCACGGACCGGTTTGGCGAACCCTATGAGGCCCTGACCGGCACCGACGCGGCCTTGTCGCGCTTCGTCGCCCCGGCCTTTGCCGTCGGCGTGCGGCTTGAGCTCGACGACGCGATCAGCATCGCCGCCCCGTTTGGGCTGGAAGACGTGTTTTCGATGACCCTGCGACCCAATCCAAACCGGCCGCTCGCCAGAGGCTGGGACAAGGCCGTCGCCAGCGCCCGCGCGCGCTGGCCGGAACTGACCGTCATCGAACCGGAGCCCGCCTGATGCGCCAGTGGACCGTCGACGCCTTCGCCTCCGCCCCGTTCAAGGGCAACCCCGCCTGTGTGGTCGAGCCCTTCGACCAATGGCCGTCCGACGCCTGGATGCAGACGCTGGCGAAGGAGAACAACCAGGCGGAGACGGCCTTCCTGCTGCGCACCGGCGACCCCGCCCGGCTCGGTCTGCGCTGGTTCACGCCGGGGATGGAGGTCGACCTGTGCGGTCACGCCACCCTCGCCTCGGCCCATGTGCTGCTGGCCGAAGAGGGGCTGGGGGTGAAATCCCTGACCTTCGACACCCGCTCCGGCCCCCTGATGGTGAGCCGGACGGCCGGGGCCTATGAGATGGACTTCCCCGCCGATCCGCCGCGCCGCACATCCGCCCCGGACGGCCTCGTCGAGGCCCTGGGCGTCACGCCGCTCGAGGTCTGGGCCGGGCGCTATCTGGTGGCGGTGCTGGACAGTGCGGCAGCCGTGCGCGCCGTCTCACCCGACATCCGCGCGCTCGCCCGAATTCAGGGCGAGGCCGGCGAATGCGGGCAAGTCATCGTCTGCGCCGTGGCCGATCCGGCCGACGGCGTCGATGTGGTCGACCGCTTCTTCGCCCCGGGATGCGGCGTCGATGAAGATCCGGCCACCGGCTCGGCCCACTGTATCCTCGGACCCATGTACGCCGACCGTCTGGGCCGGACCAAAGTGCGCTTTCGGCAGGTCTTCCCCGGCCGGGGCGGCGATATCGAAGCCGAAACCCGGGGCGACAGGGTCCTGCTGCGCGGCAAGGCGGTGACGGTGATCGAAAGCCGGCTGCGGCTCGGCGCATAGGAAAACGGGCGCGACCCGTTCGGATCGCGCCCCTTGACCTTCGCCGGGGACTACCAGCGACGATTGTCGCGGTCGCGGCGCTCGATGCGGATCTGGGCCGACAGGCGATCATAGCGGCGGTCCAGATCGGCCCGCTCGCGGAACGACAGGCCGCCCCGCATATAGCTGCGCTCCAGCCTCACCAGGGCGTTCAGCTCACCGCGCAGCCAGCTCGCTTCCCGGCGGCTCAGCTGTCCCCGGCGTTCGCCCTGGTCGATGCGGCGGTCGAGATTATATTTGCGTTGGGCGATCTGTTCCCAGCCGCCGGGGTGCTGGGCATAGGCCGGCGCACGGTGTTGCGGGCCGTAACCGTAGTTCTGGGCCATGGCGGGAACCGCGACGGAAGCCGCGGCCAGGGCGATGGCGGGGATAAGAAGCTTTTTCATCGGGTCGTCTCCTTGGCGGTTTCACGCGGGCCGGACTGGCTGCGTCGACCTCAGAAAAACACCGGACGACTGATCCCGATCTGAACGGGAATGGTCAGGCTCCATTCATCTCCATGACTTTGCCTCCATGCCGCCGCCCGGGCCGGCTGGACCGCCCTTGCAGCGGCGCCGCGTGAGGCAAGGGGGGCGCTCATGGTGAAATATGTCTACACTCGCCGTTCAGCCGTCGTTCAGAGCCTGGGACCTAGACCGTCGTTCATGACCCGTATCGCCGCCGCAACCCTGGCCTTCTTGCTCGCTGTCGCTCCCCTGGGATCGGCGGTGGCGCAGGACCGTGACCGGGACCGTGACCGCGGCCTCCGGGGCGGTGAAAGCCGTCAGGCCGACGAGCGTCCGCGCGTCAGCGTGGGCCAGGCCGTCCAGCGCGCCTCTTCCGGCCGCGAGGGCCGCTTCCTCGGGGCCAGCGACCGCGGCGATATCATAGTGGTGCGCTGGGAGTATCCCGGCGGCCGGGTCGCCGACATCATGGTGGACGCCCGCACCGGCCGGGTCGTTGGAGAACGTTGAATGCGAGTCTTGCTTGTCGAGGACGATGTCGACCTGTCGCGCCAGCTGAAACTGGCCCTGGGCGACGCCGGCTATGCCGTGGATCACGCGGCCGATGGCGAGGAGGCCCATTTCCTCGGCGACACCGAACCGTATGATGTGGTGGTGCTGGACCTCGGCCTGCCAAAGATCGACGGAGTCTCGGTGCTCGAGCGCTGGCGCCGCGACGGCAAGACGACGCCGGTGCTGATCCTGACGGCGCGCGGAGCCTGGTCCGACAAGGTCTCGGGCTTCGACGCCGGGGCCGACGACTATCTGACCAAGCCGTTCCATACCGAGGAGCTGCTGGCCCGCCTGCGCGCCCTGCTGCGCCGCTCGGCCGGCATCGCCTCGGCGACCCTGGCCTGCGGCGGGCTGCGCCTCGACCCGCGCGCCGCCCGCGCCACGGTCAATGGCGAACCGCTGCGGCTGACCTCGCTGGAGTACCGGCTGTTGCACTATCTGATGATGCACCAGGGCCGGGTGATCAGCCGCACGGAACTCGTTGAGCATCTGTACGATCAGGACTTCGACCGCGACTCCAACACCATCGAGGTGTTCGTCGGACGGTTGCGCAAGAAGATCGGCTCTGACCGGATCGAGACCGTACGGGGCCTGGGCTACCGCCTGACGCCCCTCGCCGGGGAGTCCGAAGCGGCGTGACCGAAGGGGCGGGGGGCGACGCGGCGACCGACGGCCGGGGCTCTTGGGGCCGCTGGCTGGGCCGTCCCGGCCGCAGCCTGACCCGCCGACTGATCTGGCTGGCCTCGGCCTGGATCATTCTGGCTCTCGTCCTGACCGGCTGGGCCCTGACCAGCCAGTATCAGGAATCCGCTCTCAGACGGTTGGGCAACATGCTGCTCGACACCATCGACGAGGTGGTGATCGCGACCAATGCCGGGCCGGAGGGCATCGTGGTGGCCGAGATCCGGGACGCCCAGACCGACCGCGCCCTTTCCGGAAAATACTGGGCCGTGGCCGAGCTCGACGGCGCGGGCGGTATGCGTTTCATTGCCGGCTCGCCGTCCTTGGCCGGGGAACGGCTGGCCGTGCCGCGCGATCTGCCCGCCCGTCTGCGCGACGCGGCCGGCGGTACCATCAGCTACCCCGATCCGGGCTTTCTGCGGCCGCCGCTGCGTCAGCCGCTGAGGATCGCGGCCAGCCTGAAGTCCCTGCCGGGCCGCAGCGAACCGCTGGTCTTCATGGCGGCCGTCGATACGACCGCCATCGAGAATGACACCCGCCAGTTCGCCACCTTCACCTGGACGGCGCTGCTGATCCTCGGTCTGGGTCTGGTCATCGCCGTCTTCCTCCAGGTGCAGGTCGGCCTGCGGCCCCTGTTCGCCCTGAGGAACGAGATCGCGGACGTCCGCAAGGGCAGGGCTGCCCGTATCGCCCGCACCTATCCCGTTGAGATCCAGCCCCTCGCGGAACAGGTCAACCGGCTGCTGGACCACAATCAGGAGACCGTCGAGCGTCAGCGAACCCACGTCGGCAATCTGGCTCACGCGCTCAAGACACCCCTTTCCGTGATGCTGGCCGAAGCCGGCTCGCAGACGGGGGACCTGCCCGATATGGTGCGCAAACAGACCGAGGTGATGAGGGCCCAGGTCGACCATCACCTGCGCCGGGCCCGCGCCGCCGCCCGGGCCCAGTCTCTCGGGGAACGCACCCCGATCGCCGAGGTGCTGGACGAGATGGCGGTGATGCTGGAACGGGTGTTCGAAACCAAGGGCGTCGAGATTGACTGGCGGGCGCCGGACGACCTCGGTTTCCGCGGCGAACGTCAGGACCTGCAGGAGATCCTCGGCAATCTGATCGAGAACGCATGCAAATGGTCGAAGCGTCGGGTGCGGGTCTCCGCCGGCCCCACGGGACTGGGCCAGATGGTGGTCGTGGTCGAGGACGACGGGCCCGGCCTGCCCGCCGATCAGCGCGAGGCCGCGCTTGAACGCGGGGCCCGCATGGATGAGACCACGCCGGGCTCGGGGCTGGGCCTGTCGATCGTGGTCGAACTGACCCGGGCCTACGGCGGCCGCGTCACCCTCGCCGACAGCGAGCTCGGCGGGTTGAAGGTCCTGCTGGAACTGCCGACGGCGGAAGCCTGACCGTTAAGCTAGGGGATAATTAACCTTGCCGCGCCACGTTTCCTGACAGGTCGGGCGTTCCGGCCGCAGGATCGCTACATGGCCGGTCTGACCGCCGCACATCGCGCCGCGCTCGCCGCCCTGCTGGAGCGGTGTCCTGACGACATGCTCAGGACCGTGGCCGCTGCCGTGGCTCCGCTTCCGGGCGGTCGGGCAGCCGAACTCCGCGACATGCTGGCCCACGAGACCCAGGACCGGAAACGGCGCCGGCTGGTCATGGCCCCGGTGGCGCCGATGTTCCACCCCCGCTCCGACGGCGTTTCGGCCATGACCTTTCCGGCGCACGTCCTGCCCCGCCTCTGGAAGGTGGCCAGCGTCCGCGAACCGGACCTGCTCAGCCGCCTCGAAGGCGATGATGAGGCCGAGGTCGCCGCTGTCGCTGACCGCATCTGTCTGGCGGCCTCCGCCCTGGTTCGTGACCAGCCCGACCTGATCTGGCCCCCCGAAGGCGACGCCGCCGCGCGCGAACAAGGATTGACCGATCTCGCCGCCTGTCTGGACCTCTCCCATCTGGCCCGTCGCGGCCTGCCTTCGCTCCAGGTCTGGCTCAAACGCCCCGACGGCGACCAGATCGCCGAGCTGCGGCTTTTGCTCAAGGACTGCGCCGGGGTCCACGCTGACGGGGCCCAGCGGGTGCTGGAGATGCTGTTCGCCCACCTCGAGGATGCGGTGCTGATCCTGCGCATCGTGGTCCAGACCTCTCTCGCCGCGGAACGCGAGGGTTTTCTCAGCGAATCCGAGCTGGCCGATTTCATCGACCGACTGATTGCCGGCGTCGACGCCCGCGCGCAGCGGATCGCGGCCTTCCAGCCGGGTGTCGAACCGGGTCTTGTCGCTCCGGTGATCGCCGACCTGACCTGGTGCGCCAATGTGCTGGGCGAGTTGGACGTCACCCTGACGCTCAACCCTCAGAGCGTCTGGGGCAAGTCCGTTCGTGACGCGCGCGGGACTATCGCACGGCAGTTGGCGGCCCTGTTGCGGACTGCAGACAAGGCCGTGGACCAGGCCCTGCCGCTCGAACGGGTGCAGATCGCGGGGCGAATGACGCGCAAGGCTCCCCGCCTTTCCGCACCGGTGAAGGGCGAGGGAGTCAGGGCGGCGCTCAACCTGCTGAAACTGGTCGGCTCTGTGCGCGGGCCGGCCTCGACCTTCGGTTGCGAGGCCGACCGCAAGACGCTCGTCGAAGCGCTCACCGCCCGTCTCACGGACTATGCCGACGAGACATTGCGTATGATCAACGACGGCGATGCCGAAGACGAGGCCCATGCGCTGAACCTCGTCGAACTCGCCGCCCGCTGCCTTGCTCTGATCGACGCGGTCGAGGCGGCGCGCACGGTGCGGCGTCGGGCCGCGGTGGCGAGTGGTCCCATAAGGGGCAGCGGGGCCTCGTCGCGGGCCGCCTGATCAGTTAAAGCGGCTTTATGACGATCTTCTGGATCATGACGGCGATGCTGACCGCGCTCGCGGGCCTGCTCATCCTGGCCGGCGCGCGCCGTGGCGCCGACACCGACGAGGCCGTGTCCGCCGCTCCGGAGCTGGACGAACTGGATCGCCTCAAGACGCGCGGCTTGCTCGACGAGGCCAGCTGGACCGCGGCCCGGGCCGAGGCAGGCCGCCGTATCCTCAGCGCCGGACGCGAGGTCGGGCCGGCTGCCCGGGCGGGGCCGCGCGACCGGCTGTGGGTGCTGGGCGGGATCGGCGCGACGGCCTTCGCCGCCCTCGGCCTCTACGTCGTGCTCGGCGCGCCGGGACTGCCGGACCAGGCCTATGAACGCCGGGTCGATCAGTGGGCCACCGAACTGGACGCGCTGGAGCCGGCGCAGATCGCCGCCATCACCGCGCGGGTGGTGCGCGAACGCCCTGAGGATCATCAGGCCCTGACCATGCTGGGCGCGGCCCGGTTCGAGGCTGGCGATCCGATCGGCGCAGCGTCGGCCTTCCGTCGCGCCCTGGTCGTGCGACCCGACGACGCGCAGACTTGGGCGCGGTTGGGCGAAAGCCTGGTCCGCGCCAACCAGGGCGCTGTCGGCGGTGACGCCGAGGCTGCCTTCACCGAGGCGCTCCGCCGCGATCCGGGCCAGTTGGCCGCGCGTTATTTCCTCGGCGAGGCGGCTCTGACCCGCGGCGACGCCGCAACCGTGCGCGCGATGTGGGGCCCGCTGATCGCCGCCCTCGATCCGGCTGATCCACGCCGGCTGGACCTTGAAACGCGGATGCCGGGAGCGATGCCATGAGCTGGTTGCCGAAATCGCCCAAGGCCCGGCGTCGGCTCTGGGTCGTTGCTGCGGTGGCGCCGGTGCTGGCGCTGGCGGTCGGCCTGTCGCTGTATGCGATGCGCGACAGCGTCACCTTCTTTTTCTCGCCCTCCGAAGCGAACGCCGAGACCGCGCCTCCGGGCCGGGTCATCCGCTTGGGCGGTCTGGTCGAGGCCGGCAGCGTCAAGCACGGCGCGGACGGGGAGGTCGCCTTCGCCATCACCGACAACGCCGCCACGACCCGTGTCGTCTTTCAGGGTGACCTGCCCGACCTGTTCCGCGAGGGACAGGGCGTCGTGACCCAGGGAGCCTTCCTGCCCGACCGCAGCTTCCGCGCCACCCAGGTGCTGGCCAAGCACGACGAAAACTACATGCCGCGCGAGGTCGCCGACCGGCTCAAGGAAACGGGCGAATGGCGCCCTGAAACCGGTTTGCCGCCGGGAGCACCGCAAACGTGATCATCGAACTGGGCGCCTTCGCCCTCATCCTCGCCCTGGCGCTGTCAGGGCTGCAGACCGGCCTTGCCGTCGCCGGACGCCTGCGCCGGAGTCCGGTGCTGGCCGGCGCCGCCGAGGGCGCGGCGCTTGCCGCCGCCGCTGCGGTCGCCTTGGCCTTCGGCGTCCTGATCCTCGCCTTCGCCGTGTCCGACTTCTCGGTCTCCAACGTCGCGGCCAACAGCCACACCGACAAGCCGATGCTCTACAAGATCTCGGCCGCATGGGGCAGCCATGAGAGCTCGCTCGTGCTGTGGTGCCTGGTCCTGACCGGCTTCGGCGCCGTGCTGGCGCGGGCGCGCGGCCTGCCGTTCGGGCTCAAGGCCTCGGCCATTGCCACCCAGGGCGTGCTGGGCGTGATGTTCCTGGCCTTCGCCGTCTTCACCTCCAACCCCTTCACCCGTCTCGACCCCGCGCCCTTCCAGGGCCGGTCGCTCAATCCCCTGCTGCAGGATCCGGCGCTCGCCTTCCATCCGCCGCTGCTCTACCTGGGTTATGTCGGCCTGTCGGTCTGCTTCTCCCTCGCCGTGGCGGCCCTGGTCGAGGGGCGCGCCCACTCCAGCTTCTGGCCCGCCTGGGGCCGCTGGGTCCGTCCCTGGGCCCTGGCCAGCTGGGCCTTCCTGACTGTCGGCATCACCCTCGGCGCCTTCTGGGCCTATTACGAACTCGGCTGGGGCGGCTGGTGGTTCTGGGACCCGGTCGAAAACGCCAGCTTCATGCCCTGGCTGGCGGCGACGGCCCTGCTGCACAGCGCGGTGGTGACGGAGCGACGAGGCGCACTGGCCGGCTGGACCACCTTCCTGGCCCTGCTGGCCTTCAGCTTCTCCATGCTCGGCGCCTTCCTCGTGCGATCCGGAGTCCTGACCAGCGTCCACGCCTTCGCCGTCGACCCCGAGCGCGGCATGCTGCTGCTGGCCATCCTCGGCGTCGCCGCCGGCGCGGCCTTTGCCCTGTTCGCCTGGCGCGCGCCCCAGCTGAAGGGCGGCGGCATGTTTGCCCCGGTCAGCCGCGAAGGGGCGCTGGTGCTGAACAATCTGTTTCTCACCGCCGCCTGCGCCACCGTCCTGCTGGGCACCCTCTACCCCCTGATTCTCGAGGCCATGAGCGGGGCGACCATCTCGGTCGGACCGCCCTATTTCGCCCTGACCTTCAACCCGCTGATGGTCGCGGCCCTGCTCATCCTGCCGGCCGGGCCGCTGCTGGCCTGGAAGCGGGGTGACATGAGAGGCGTGGCCCAGCGGCTGAGCGTGGCCGCGGGCCTGGCCATCCTGATCGCCCTGCTGGGCTGGATGGCCTTTGAGCCGAAACAGGCCCTGTCCGCCGCCGGGATCGGTCTCGGCGCCTGGCTGATCCTCGGCGCCCTGGCCGAGACGGCGGACCGGGTGCGCCTGTTCCGCGCCCCGGCGGCCGAGACCCTGCGCCGCGCGCGCGGCCTGCCCCTGGGGGCCTGGGGCATGACCCTGGCCCACGCCGGCCTTGGCGTCTTCGTGCTCGGCGCGGTGGTCGAGACCGGCTACCGGGTCGAGGCGGCCCGCACCGTGGCCATCGGCCAGTCGGTCCAGGCGGGCAAATGGAATGTGCGGCTGGACGACGTCCGCATGGTCGAGGGCCCCAACTATCTGGCCGAACGCGGCCGCATGACCGTCACCCTGCGCGACGGCTCCGCGCCCAGTCAGGTCACCGCCGACCGCCGCTTCTTCCCCGCCGGCGGCCAGACCACCACCGAGGTCGGCCTCGATTTCCGCGGTCTCGACGACGTCTATGTCGTACTCGGCGAACGCGGCCGGACCAACGCGGGCGAGCCGGCCTGGAGCGTGCGGGTCTGGTGGAATCCCTGGGCCCGGCTGATCTTCCTCGGCCCCGCCATCATGGCCCTCGGCGGCGCCCTGTCGCTGATGGACCGCCGCCTGCGACTGGGCGTCAGTCGTCGCAAGGCGGCAGCGTGATGTTTCCCGCTGTCCGCGGCTGGCTCCGGCTGTGCTTGCTGGTCGCGGCCGTCCTCGGCCTGAGCATTCCGGCGGCCCTGGCGCAGGAACCGCCGGCGCCGCCTGACCGCCCCCTGCCGGACGCCGCCCAGGAGGCCCGCGCCCGGGCCCTGTTTGACGACATCCGCTGCGTCGTCTGCCAGCATGAAGCGATTTCCGACAGCCCGGCCGGCATCGCCGGCGACATGCGCGGTCTGGTCCGCGACCAGATCGCCGCCGGCCGCACCGATGCCGAGATCCGCGACGACCTCGTCCGCCGCTACGGCGACTTCGTCCTGTTCAGCCCGCCGCTGCGGTCCGGCACCTGGCTGCTGTGGTTCGGACCACTCGCGGCCCTCGCCGCTGTCGGCGTCGGCCTGCTGTTCGCGGCGCGCCGCCGCCCGGCCGAGACCGTTCCCCTGTCGCCCGAAGAAGAAGCGCGTCTGACCGGTATCCTGGCCGATCAGGAGATTCGCCCCGATCCTGACGCAAAGCGGTCTGACGATTGAGCCTGTTCGGCCCCATCATCGCGCTGCGCCTTTGGTGAAGCGGGCCGCCGCCCTATATTGTAAGGCCGAACGGGCGCCAGACGCCCGACGAGAGGATTGCAAGACACGCCTATGATGAAGCGCAAGGAATTCATGCTCGGGGCCATCGCAGGCCTGACCTTCGCCGCCGCGGCGACCGCCGGCGGCGTGATCGACTGGCCCTCGGCCCAGGCCGACCCGGTGGCGGGCGTCTCCGGCCGCCTGGTGCCCAGCGCCGGCGCCGCGGGCCTGGCCTTCGCCCCGCCGCAGGGCGCCCCGCTCAGCTTCGCCGACATCTTCCAGCAGGTCGCCCCGGCCGTCGTGCAGATCGATGTGACGACCCGCGTGCGCCGACCCAGCATGCTTCAGATCCCCGGCATGCCCTTCGCCATCCCCAATCCAAACGGAGGCCAGGAGGGCGAGGACGGCGGGGAAGAGGGAGGCGCGACCGCCATGGGCGCCGGGTCGGGCTTCTTCATCGCCGCCAACGGGTTCATCGTCACCAACAACCACGTCATCGCCGATGCGACGGAGATCATGGTCAAGCTGGCCGACGGCCGCGAGCTGGAAGCCCGCGTCATCGGCCGGGACGAGGCCACGGACCTCGCGGTCATCAAGGTCGAGGGGACCGACTTCCCGTTCGTCAATTTCGAGGAAACCGCGCAGCCGCGGGTCGGCGACTGGGTTATCGCCGTTGGCAATCCCTTCGGCCTCGGCGGCACCGCCACGGCCGGCATCGTCTCGGCGCAGAGCCGCCAGAATCTCAATGATCCGACCTCCAGCTTTGTGGACTTTCTTCAAATCGACGCGGCTATCAACCGCGGCAATTCCGGCGGCCCGACCTTCGACATCTACGGCCGGGTCATCGGTGTGAATTCCGCCATTTATTCCCCGACCGGAGGCTCGGTCGGGATCGGCTTCGCCATTCCGGCCTCGGTCGCCAAGCCCGTCACTGATCAACTGATGCGCGGCGGTGCGGTCGAGAGGGGCTTCGTCGGCCTCGCCCTTCAAACCTTCAATCCCGACCGGTGGGAGGCCTTCGGGCAGCCGCGTGATTTCAAGGGCGCCTATATCGACTCCGTCACGCCGGATGGTCCGGCCGCCCGGGCAGGCGTCGAGGCAGGCGACGTTCTGGTGGGCGTCAATGGTCGCCCGGTGGCCAACGGAACCGAAGCCACCCGCGCCGTCGGCTCGTCCCGGCCGGGGGAGACGATTCGCCTTGAGGTCATTCGCGATGGCCGGCGCCGCGTCATCAACGTCCGCTCCGGCACACGGCCTTCAGAGAGCGAACTCCTGGCCGACAGCGGCCAGGGTGGCGCCGATGGCCGTCCCAGCGTGCCGTCCTCGCCTCAGGGCCAGGCCGTGGAAGGCGCCACGGTGACGACACTCACCGCCGCTCTGAGATCGCGTTACGGCCTGCCCGAGACGGCGACCGGTGTGATCGTCACCGCCGTCGAACGCGGGTCGCCAGCCGCCGAGGCAGGTCTGCAGGCCGGTCTGCTGATCAGCCGGGCGGGGAGCCGACCTGTCAGCAGCGCGGCTGACTTCGCTGACGCCGTCCGGGAGGTAAAGGCAGCCGGTCGTCCGAGCATCCTTCTGTTCGTCACAGCCGGCGGCCAGCGCGGCACACTGGTGCTGAAGTTCGAGGCCGACTGAGCTTCGCCATCGTGACAAAGGCGTAACTGCCCCCATCGCCGCCGATGCGCTAACATCGGCGGCGATTTCGCATCTGAGGGGCTGATTCCATGCGCATTCTGGTGGTCGAGGACGACGCCGAGGCCGCGACCGCCATGGTCCGTGGACTGACCGAGGCCGGGCACGAGCCGACCCACGCCGTCGACGGCGCCTTCGGCCTGCTGGAGGCGCAGAAGGGCGGCTATGACGTCTATGTCGTCGACCGGATGATGCCCCGCCTCGACGGCATCGGCATGGTCGAGACCCTGCGTCGCGACGGCGACCAGACCCCGGTCCTGTTCCTGTCCGCCCTCGGCGAGGTCGAGGACCGCGTCACCGGCCTGAACGCCGGCGCCGACGACTATCTGGTCAAACCCTATGCCTTCTCCGAGCTGATTGCCCGGGTCGAGGCCCTGTCGCGCCGCCGTGAGTCCGGCAGCGTCGCCACCATGCTCAAGGTCGGCGATCTCGAGATGAACCTGATCGCCCGCACCGTGCACCGCACCGGTCAGGAGATCGACCTGCAGCCGCGCGAGTTCCAGCTGCTGGAGTTCCTGATGCGCCACGCCGGCCAGTCGGTGACCCGCACCATGCTGCTGGAGAAGGTCTGGGAATACCATTTCGACCCCCAGACCAATGTCATCGACGTCCACATCAGCCGCCTGCGCGCCAAGATCGACAAGGGCTTCGACCACGCCATGCTGCAGACGGTGCGCGGGGCGGGGTATCGGCTGGAGCCATAGCGGCAGCCGGTGAAACTCCCCTCCCTCCTTCGCCGCACGCCCTTCCGCCTGACGCTGCTGTTCCTCGCCCTGTTCGCGGCGGCGGCCAGCGCTATCCTGGCCTGGGTCTATTTCGCCTCGGCCTCGGAGGCCCGGACCAGAGCCGAGCGCGAGGTGCGCGGGGAAATGCAGGTGTTGACCGGCATCTATCAAGCGCGCGGCCTCGACGCCCTGAACCGGGCCGTCATCGATCGCACCTCGCGGGACGGCGCCTTCCTGTACCGCCTGGAGCCGGCCGATGGCGGCTGGTCCGCCGGCAATCTGACCATCCTCCCGCTCGAGACCCTGGAGGAAGACCAGCAGTGGATCACCTTCCCCTTCACCGAGACGGACGAGGAGGGGCGGGTGCGCCGGCCCCAGGTGCGCGGCGTCCAGACCCGGCTGGCGAGCGAGGGAACGCTGTTCGTCGGCCAGTCGCTCAGCGACACCGAAGCCTATCTGGCGCGCCTGACCCAGGCCCTCTGGACGGCGATGGGTATTGTGCTGTTGCTCGGTCTGGCCGGCGGGGTGCTGGTCAGCCGCAATCTCGAAAAGGCCATGGGCCGGCTGGGCAAGGTCGTCACCGCGGTGCAGGAGGGTGACCTCAAGGCCCGCGCCGTGGTCCGCAACTCCGGCGACGAACTGGACGAGCTGGGGGCCGGGCTCAACACCATGCTGGACCGGCTGGAGGGCTCCATGGCCTCGATCCGCCACGCCGGCGACGCCATCGCCCACGACCTGCGCTCGCCCCTGACCCGGATGCGGGCCAAGCTCGAGGTGGCGTTGATGGACGCCGAGGCCGGCAAGATCGACGGCGTCGATGCGGTGCAGCTGGCGCTCGACGAGGCCGACAGCCTGCTCAAGACCTTCAACACCGTCCTCGCCATCGCCCGGCTGCAGGCCGCCGCCGGCCGGACCCCCGACCCGAAGCTGTTCGACGCCGCCGACCTCGCCGCTGACATGGCCGAACTCTACGAACCCGCCAGCGAGGACAAGGGTCTGGAGTTTTCCGCCGAGATCGAGCGCGGCCTGATGGTCGAGGGCAACCAGCCCTTCCTGGCCCAGGCCCTCGCCAACATCATCGACAACGCCATCAAATACACCCCCACCGGCGGCGCCGTCATGCTGCGCGCCCGGCGGCGTTCATCGGGCGAGATCGAATACTCCGTCACCGACACCGGACCCGGCGTGCCCGAGGGCGACCGGGCCCGCGTCATTGAACGGTTCGTCCGCCTCGACAACAGCCGCACCGAGCCCGGCTCGGGCCTTGGCCTGGCGCTGGTCGGGGCGGTGATGGAGGCTCACGGCGGCCGCGTCATCCTCGATGAGGGCCCCGGCGAATACGGCGGCTTCGGCCCCGGCCTGCGCGTGGCCCTCGTCCTCCCGGCCGCCGGGTGACCAGGTCCCTCGGCCCCCGCCTCGCCCCCTGCGGCCCGGTCGTCGACGTCGAGGCCGCGGCCCGTGCGCGAGAGCGGCTGGTCGAGGCAGCGCGCGACGGAGGATGGGACGACCGGCTGGAGGCGGCCTGGCCTGCCCTGGCTCCGGCCTTCGCCGCCGCCCCCTATCTGGCCGGACTGGCCCGCCGCTGGCCGGACCGTCTCGAGGCCGTCCTCGCCGACACGCCCGAGGCCAGACTGGCTGACATTCTCGCGCGCACCGGGGCCCTCGCCGGCCACCCCGACGATGTCCGGGCCCCGCTGCGCCGGCTTAAGGCCGAACTGCACCTGCTGACGGCCCTGGCGGATCTCGGCGGCGTCTGGGACCTCGACGCCGTCACCGACGCCCTCAGCCGGTTCGCCGATGCCTCGGCCCAGGCCGCCCTGCGTGCCGTGGCCCATGACCGGCGCGAACGGGGCAGGCTGATCTGCGCGGCCGATGATCCGCGCGGCCCCATCCCCGGCCTGTTCGGCCTGGCCATGGGCAAGCACGGCGCCTTTGAACTCAACTATTCGTCCGATATCGACATCAGCCTGTTCTGGGAGCCGGAGGCGCTGGAGAGCGCCCTGGCCGACGGAATCGAGCCCCAGCGCTTCCTCGATCGCGCCGCCCACGCCTTCTCGGCCCTGATGCAGGAACGCACCGGCGACGGCTATGTCTTCCGCGTCGACCTGCGCCTGCGACCCGATCCGTCCTCCACCCCCCCTGTGGTCGCCGCCCCCATGGCCCTGGCCTATTACGAAAGCGTCGGCCAGAACTGGGAGCGGGCCGCCTTCATCAAGGCGCGTCCGGTGATCGGCGACCTCGCCGCCGGCGCCGACTTCGTCAAGGCGCTCCGGCCCTTCATCTGGCGCCGCAGTCTCGACTATCCGGCTATTCTCGACATCCAGTCGATCAAGCGCCAGATCCACGTCCACAAGACCGGGGAGGGGATGCAGGCCGCCGGGGCCAATCTGAAGCTCGGCCGGGGCGGCATCCGCGAGATCGAATTCTTCGCCCAGACCCAGCAGCTGATCCTCGGGGGCCGGGATCCCGCCCTCCGAAGCCAGCGCACCGTCGACGCCCTCGCCGCCCTGCGTGACGCCGGCCATGTGACGCCCGAGGCCTGTGCGGAGCTGACCGCCGCCTACGACCGCCTGCGCGGCCTCGAGCACCGGGTGCAGATGCTGGACGACGAACAGACCCACGCCCTGCCGGTCGATCCCGTCCGGCGCGCCATGGTCGCGGCCCTCGCGGGCGAGGGCGATCTTGCGGCCTTCGACCGGCAGGTCGAAGCCCTGCTGCTCGGCGTCAACCGCCGCTACGGCGAGCTGTTCGAGGGCGAGGAGGCCCTGTCCTCTCCCTATGGCTCGCTGGTCTTCACCGGCGTCGAGAACGATCCGGAGACGCTGGCGACGCTCGCTCGCATGGGCTTCACCGAGCCCGCGGGCGTGGCCGATACGATCCGCAGCTGGCACCACGGCCGCATCCCTGCGACCCGTTCATCGCGAGGCCGGGAACTGTTCACCCGTCTGGCCCCTCGCCTGCTGACCGCCCTCGCCGATACGGGGGCCGCCGACGCCGCCTTCCGCCGCTTTGCCGTCTTCTTCTCCGGTTTGAACAGCGGCGTTCAGGTCCAGGCCCTGTTTCTGGCCCAGCCGCAGCTGTTCGAACTGGTCGTCGGCGTCATGGCCTTCGCGCCCCGGCTGGCGCGAACCCTCGGGCGATATCCGGCGGCTCTGGACAGTATGCTCGACGCCCGCTTTGGCCGGCCCATAGACGAGGACTCAGGCCTTGTAGACCAGCTCCAGGCCGAGGCCGCCGCCGCCGCCGATTTTGAGTCCGCGCTGAATGCAGCGCGCCGCGTCCACCGCGAACAGATGTTCCGCATCGGCATCCACACCCTCACCGGGCGGGCCGGTCCCGAGGCGGCGGGTCGGGCCTATACGGCCGTGGCCGACGCCGTGATGACGGCTCTCGCCCCCGCCGCCATGGGCGAGGCGGTGCGTCAGGGCGGGCCCCTGCCGGGCGGCGCCGCCGCCGTCATCGCCCTCGGCAAGGCCGGTTCAGGCGAGATGACGGCCAGTTCCGACCTCGATCTGATGACCGTTTACGACGCCCCGTCCGAGGCTGTGTCCGATGGCAAGGGCTGGGCGCCCGGCGTCTTCTACTCCCGCTTCACCCAGCGGCTGATCGCGGCCCTTTCGGCCCATACGGCCGAGGGCGGCCTGTACGAGGTCGACATGCGGCTGCGTCCCGGCGCGGCCAAGGGGCCCGTGTCGCTGCGGCTCTCGGCTCTTGAGGACTATTACGCCTCCGAGGCTGACACCTGGGAGTTCATGGCCCTGACCCGCGCCCGGGTGGTCTGGGCCGACGATCCGGCCTTTGCCGCCCGTGTGACGGCGATGCTGGAGACGATCCTGCGTCGGCCGCGACCCGGGATCGACGTGGCCGGCGACGCGCGCCGGATGCGTGACCTGATGGCCCGCGAGCGTCCGGGGCAGGGGTTCTGGGACCTCAAACGTGCGCCGGGCGGGCAGATCGACGCTGAGTTCGTCGCCCAGGTGCGTCAGCTGACGGCCGCGGCGGCCGGCGGCCCGTTGACGGTCTCGACCCTGCAGTCGTTGGTGCAGGATCCGGCCCTGGCCGAGGCCTGGCGGCTGCAGCAGGCGCTGAGCCAGATTCTCGGCGCATCCTTCGATGAGCGGCCCGACCCGGACCAGGAGCCCGAGGGCTTCCGGCGCCGTCTCGCGGCGGCGGCGGGTGAGGCGGACTTTGAGGCCCTGAAGGCGCGACTGGCGGCAGTTCGGACGGCGGCCCGGGCGGCCTTCGAGACCGTGCTTCCAGCCGTTTGCGACGGAGACTGAGCCCTCATCCGTTTCACTCTCCAGACAGGGAAACAGGCCGCTCCGGCGGCCATGGAGATCATCGACATGAAAAAGACCCTTCTCATCGGCGGCCTGGCCGCCCTGACGTTGGCCGCCGGCGGCGCCGCCTTCGCTCAACAGGCCCCGGACCGTCCGGCCGGCGCCATGCGCGCCGACGCCGACGGCGACGGCCGCATCAGCCGGGCCGAGTTCGTCGGCCAGCGTCTGCAACGGCTGTCGGCCGCTGACGCAAATGGCGACGGCTCCGTCACCGCCGATGAGATGCGCGCGGCGGCGCAGGCCCGCACGGCAGGCCGCGCCGACGCCCGTTTCGACCGTCTCGACGTGAACAACGACGGCATGGTCAGCCGCGCCGAGTTCGATGCGGCCCGAGAGGCCCGGGCCGAACGCGGTCCGCGCGCCATGCGCGCCCACCGTGGCCACGGTCAGGGGCACGGTCAGGGCCGTATGAACCGGATGGAGGCGCGTGGCCCGATCGCTATCGCCGACGCTCAGGCCCGGACCGAACAGGCTTTCGCCCGGCTGGACGCCGACAACGACGGCTACGTCACGGCGGCCGAGCGTCAGTCGGCCCGCCAGGCGATGCGCGAGCAGCGCCGTGAGCGGATGACGGCGCGTCGCGCCGAACGGCAGGCGTCGCCTCAGGCGCCCGCATCGGAGTAAGAGGAATGGCGGGAGCGACGGTCATCGACCGGTCTGCCCCTTGGGTATTGAGGGAAGAGGACCGGATTGGCGCTGATCGCCGACCCCGACGAGGAACTGGTGCGCCGCGTGGGTCAAGGCGATCCCGCGGCCATCCAGGCCTTGGTGGCGCGCAAACTGCCGCGCATGCTGGCCCTCGCCCAGCGGATGCTCGGCGACGCGGCCGAGGCCGAGGATGTGGCCCAGGACGCCATGCTGAGGGCCTGGAAACAGGCTCCGCGCTGGACTCCGGGACAGGCCAGATTCGACACCTGGCTGCATCGGGTGGGTCTGAACCTCTGCTACGATCGCCTGCGTCGACGGCGCGAGGTCCCGACCGAGTCCCCGCCCGAACGGCCCGACGAGGGACCGGCTCCGGACCGGGGCCTGCTGGCGGCGGATATCGGCCTGCGGGTCGATCGAGCGCTGGCGCGCCTGCCGGATCGACAGCGCGAGGCCATCGTGTTGTGCCACTATCAGGAGCTGACCAATATCGAGGCCGCGGCCCTGATGGAGATCAGCGTCGATGCCCTGGAAAGCCTGTTGTCGCGCGGACGACGGGCATTGAGACAGGCTTTGGCCGATATTCGGCCGGGTGCTGAAGGAGTTTGAGTGTGATGACGTCCGAACGGTTCCTCGCCCTGGTCGCCGCCTGGGGCGCTGACGCCCGGCGCTGGCCCGAGGCGGAGCGCGCGATGGCCGAGGCTTTCGCCGCCGGCAATCCGGAACTGGCGGAACCGGCCCTGGCTGAGGCCGATGCGGCCGACGCCCTGCTGCACGCCTCCCGCATCGCCTCGCCGTCGATGATGCTGCGCGATCGCGTCATCGCCTCCGCGGCCGAGGCGGGCCTGAAGGCGCGGCGCGAGGGCCGGCGGTGGCTGGACCGGCTGTCTCTGGCCTTCGGCGCCGGCTGGGCTGTGTCGGCCTGCGCCGGCATTGTCGCCGGGGTCATGATGACGACCCATCTCACCGCCAACGCCCACGCCGACGCCGTCCTGTTCCAGGCGACCCTGATGGGCGTGGACGACACGGAAGTGCTCGGATGAGCCCGAGGACGCTCAGCATCGCTCTCGCTGTCTCGGTGGCTCTCAACCTGTTCGCCGTGGTGGCCGGCGCCAGCCTCTGGGTCGGCCTGTCGCGGGAACAGGACCGGATCGAGGCCCAGCGACAGGCTCCGCGTATCCGCTCGACAATGATGCTGATTGATCAGCTCGATCCCGCGGTGCGCGATCGGGTCAGGACCACGCTTCGCGCCTCGGCCATGGCGGCCAAACCGGATTTCGATGAGGCCCGGCTGAAGCGTCGCGAGGCGGTGGCGGAAACCCGCGCCGGAACCTTCGACGCGACCCGGATCCGCAGCCTTCTGGCGGAATCGCGCGATGCCGAACTGCGCGGCCGGGCCCGACTCGAGGCCGACGCCGTGGCGCTTCTGGCGACGCTCGAACCCGACGATCGCAGGGCCCTGTCGGAGATCCTGACCCGCCGGGGTCGCTCCGGGGGTCGCAATGGCGGTCGCACGCCCGGCCCGCCGCCCGGCCAGGCCGGCCCGGCGACCTGAAGGGCCTCAGGCCGCGCGCGCCGTGGCCTGGACCGCCGCCCCGGGCCGTCGGATCGGCAGGTCGAACCCGACGGTCGTGCCGCGCCCCGGCAGGCTGTCGATCATCAGCGTCCCCCCGTGAAGCTCGATCAGAGACTTCGTCAGGGCGAGGCCCAGGCCGGTGCCCTGGGTCGTCTTGGAGTGCTGGCCCTCGACCTGTTCGAACGGCCGCGCCAGCCGCACCAGATCCTCTGCGGCGATGCCGATGCCGGTGTCGGTGACGGCGACGCGCACCCGTTCATCGTCCTCCCGCGACAGGGCCACCACGATGTCGCCACCCTCGGGCGTAAATTTCACTGCGTTTGAAATCAGATTCAGCACCACCTGCTTCAGGCCGCGGTAGTCGGCGTCGATGTCGGGCAGGTCGGCGGCGTCGACAAGCAGGTTCAGTCCGGCCTCCTGGATGCGACCGCGCATCAGCCGTGCGGCGTCGTCGACCACCTCCTTCAGCGACACCGTTTCATAGTGCAGCGTCAGCTTGCCGGCCTCGATCTTGGCCATGTCGAGAATGTCGTTGATCAGGGACAGCAGATGCTGACCTGACTTGAGGATATCGGCCGCATAGCCCTTGTACCGCGCGTCGCCCAGCGGGCCGAACATCTCGCCGGCCATGATCTCGGAAAAGCCGTTGATGGCGTTCAGCGGCGTGCGCAGCTCGTGGCTCATATTGGCCAGAAACTCGGACTTGGCCTGGTTGGCCGCCTCCGCCCGCGTCATCGCCACCTCATATTTCCTCGCCAGCTGCGACAGCTTGTTCTCGCGGTCCTCCAGTTCGGTGATGGTGACGTGCAGCTTCTCGGTCGCCCGCTGCCGCTCCGTCTCTTTTTGCTTGATGGCGGTGATGTCCGCCGCCGTGACGACCGAGCCGCCGTCCGAGGTGAATCGCTCGATCAGCTGTAGCCAGCGACCGTCGTGCAGTTCGACCTCTCGCGCGCCGGCGCGTCCCCCGGCCGCCGGCTGGTCCGACTTGATGGCCAGGGCGGCGATCTGGTTCAGGTCCTGTTTGAAGGCGCCCTTGCGCAGGACGCCCGGCTCGAAGGCGAAGGCGTCCTGGAAGGCCTGGTTGGACAGGATCAGTCGCCCCTGTTTATCGAACAGGACGAAGGCGTCGGACACACTCTCGATCCCGTCGCGCAACCGGCTCTCGGCGGCCTGGGCCTGGGCCTTGGCCCGGCGCGCCTCCGTCGTGTCCAGCGCCACCCCCAGCACGCTGGTGAACCCTTCGTCGCCGCGGTCGCCGCGCGCCTGGCCGCGGGCGTCGATCCAGCGCGCCCGTCCTTCCGGGTCAGGAACCGCGAAACTGACTTCGAACGTGCCGAAGGTCTGGGCCTGGCGCAGCGAATGCTGCACCGCATCGTGAAAGCGCGGGTGGATGCGCGCCATTATCGTATTGCTGGAGACCGTACCGCTGCTCTCCAGCCCCATCAGCTCGGCCATATAGTCCGATACGGTGACCTCATCGGTTTCGGTGTCCCATTCCCAGATCCCGCAACGCGCGGCCTCGACGGCGCCGCGGAAACGCCGCTCGGACGCCGCCCATTCGCGGCTGATGCCCTGCTGCCGTCGCTGCAGGAACAGGACGAGGGCGAGGGTGAACAGTCCGATGGCGACGGGCGGCCCCAGAACCCAGAGGTCGCCCCATTCCGTGCCGGCGAGGGGCCCCGCCACGCCGCGCGATTCGGGCTCTGCGATGCCGCGGGCGACCAGCAGCACATGGGCCGTGATCGCGAGGGCCAGTGTCAGGGTGGCGATGCGCACCCATGGGGGCGGGCCCTTGCGCCGGTCCTCGGCGCGCCGCCCCTCACTGGTTATGCGGCGTTCCTCACCCCGCAAGGCGCTCTCCCAAGGAATTCGACGACGAAGCGGCGAATCTAGGCTGCGTCGCGGATTCCTGTCGAGGGCCGGTTGGGAACCATCAACGGTTTCAGGCGGCCCGGTATTCCTTCGGCGCCGCAGCCACCTCGGTCGGGGCGGTGAGAACGTTCTTGACGGACTTCAAGGCCGTCCGCGCCTCGTTCGCCAGCGCGCGCATCTCCGGCGGGGCGTCGTCGGGCGCCTCGTCGACGGCGGCGACTATCCGTTCGGCCAGCGCCATCAGCGCGGGCGAGGCGGCGATCAGCCGGGCCTGGAACTCGATCTGGTCCGGGTCGCGGTCGTATTCGGCGCCGGGCACCCGCCATCCGCCCCAGTCCGCCTTGTCGGTCACCACCACGGGGTAGGTGCCGGGAAAGGGATGGTGCGGACAGTCGTCTGCGGTCTGCCACTTGTTGCGGGCCCGCATCAGACGCCAGGTTTCGCCGGTGTTGGCGGCCGCGTCCTCGGTCGGCAGCATCAGTTCATGGCCGAGGAATTCGCGGCCCAGTCCGACATCATAGGTGACCCGGACCGGCTCCTCGAACCCCTTGGCCCAGACCGGCTCGACCTTTTCGATCTGGGCCCATGCGCCGACGCATTCGACCCAGACCTTCTGACCCTTCTGGAACTGCGCGCGCGCCATGAGCGTCTCTCCGTATTCAACGGAGAACCCTGTCATGAGCGAGTGAACGCCCGGTTTGGCGAATGGGTGAACCGAACCCTAACGCGCCCGCCGGTCAGGAACGCGAAATGTCTTCCAGCGCCTCGCCGGCGTATTTCTCCTTCACCCGCGTCGACAGGTCCCCGAGGGACACCACCCCGACCAGACGCTCGTCCTTGTCCAGCACCGGCAGGCGGCGGATCTGTTTCGATCCCATGGCGTCCAGCACGGTCTTCAGGTCGTCGTCGGCATAGGCGGTCTGGGGCTCGCGGCTGATGTATTCCACCACCGGCGAGGTGCAGGCGGCGCCCCCGGCGACGGCGCGGATGGCGATGTCACGGTCGGTGATGGTGCCGATAAGGCGGTCGCCGTCGGCCACCGGCATGAAGCCGAAATCGCCGGCGCTCATCCGGGACGCCACCTCCTGAAGGGTGTCGCCGGGGCGGGCGATCTGGACGTCCTTGCTCATCACATCACGGACTTTCATCGGGCAGTCTCCTTGTGGTCGGTTGCCGAAAAGAACACCCGCCCGCGGCGCCGGTTCCTGACAGCGAGACAACGAACCCCTCAGGTCAGGGTCACGGCGGCTGTGGTCAATTGGCTCCATCGACCGGGATCGTCCCGGCAAGAAAGGACACTGCAATGAAGACCGCCACGATCAGGAAAGCCCTGCTCCCCGTGCTGGCGGCGTCCGCGGTCATGGTTTCGACCCCGGCGCTGGCCCAGAATTTCGGGGTGACCCTCAGCTTCGGCTCGCCGGGCTACAGCCAGCCCCATGGCTATGGCTACGGCCAGGCCCGCGGCTACAGCCCGCGTAACCTCCAGTACCGCGCCCATATGCTGTCGCAGCACATCGAGCGCCTCTCATGGGATCGCTCGATCAGCCGCCACCAGGCGCGCAGCCTGGCGGTTCAGATGAACCAGTACCGGCAGCTGGAGTATCGCTACGCCCGCAACGGCCTGACCCCGCGCCAGTACCAGGAGCTGGACGCCCGGCTGGACCGGATCCAGTATCAGCTGCAGCGGGTCCAGCGCGTCCGCTGGTGACCCCCGGCCGATGAGCAGGCGAGGGCCGCCCCGGCGACGGGGCGGCCTTTCTCTTTGCGCCCGACGCCGCTAAGCCGCCCGGACCAGCCGGAGCCCGCTCATGACCGACCCGACGACCGCCGCCGCCGCCGAAAGCCGCGAAATCCTGAACCGCCTCGGCGTTCCGGCCTCCGTCTGGAGTTCGGACGGGTTCGAGGCCCGCTCGCCCATCGACGGTTCCGTCGCCGGCCGCGTGGCCGAAACCCCGGATCTTGATGCGGTCGCCACCCGATCGGTCATCGCCTTCCATCAGTGGAAGCGCGTCCCCGCCCCGCGTCGCGGCGAACTGGTCCGCCTGCTCGGCGAGGAGCTGCGCGCCTCGAAGGACGACCTGGCCCGCCTCGTCACCCTCGAAGCCGGCAAGATCGTCTCCGAAGGCCTCGGCGAGGTGCAGGAGATGATCGACATCTGCGACTTCGCCGTCGGCCTGTCGCGCCAGATCTACGGCCTGACCATCGCCTCCGAACGCCCGGGCCATCACATGCGCGAGACCTGGCAGCCGCTGGGCCCGGTGCTGGTCATCTCCGCCTTCAACTTCCCGGTCGCGGTCTGGGCCTGGAACGCCGCTCTTGCCCTCGTCTGCGGCGATCCGGTGATCTGGAAGCCTTCGGAGAAGACGCCGCTGACCGCCTTGGCCACCCACGCCATCCTTGAGCGCGCCATCGCCCGCTTCGGCGACGCGCCGGACGGCCTGGCGCAGCTGGTCATCGGC
>Ga0207951_100315_pt1 | contig 26357 bp, 27 predicted proteins | sample Subbio12Aug_8Bad_FD_184830 | JGI IMG/M metagenome (GOLD analysis project Ga0207951, IMG submission 184830) | Serpentinite rock and fluid subsurface biosphere microbial communities from McLaughlin Reserve, California, USA - CR12Aug_8Bad (SPAdes) | ecosystem: Environmental > Terrestrial > Deep... | reverse complement strand
CGAAGGCGCACCGCGCCACCTCCCCATTCGCTGCGCGAACAGGGAGGAGACGATCTGCCCTACGCCAGCGAGCCGTCAATGTCCTTGCAGGCCTGGATCAGGCCCTGGACCGACTCGACCGACTTCTTGAACATCGCCTTTTCGTCGTCATTGGTGGTGAATTCGATCACCTTCTCGACGCCGTTCGCGCCGATCAGGGCGGGCACGCCGACGTAGAGGTCCGACAGGCCGTATTCGCCCGACAGCCAGACGGCGCAAGGCAGGACGCGCTTCTGGTCCAGCAGATAGGAGCGGGCCATGGCGATGGCGCTCTCGGCCGGGGCGTAGAAGGCCGAGCCGGTCTTGAGCAGGGCGACGATCTCGCCGCCGCCCTTGCGGGTGCGGTCGACGATGGCGTCCAGTTCGGCCTGGGTCAGCATCCCGGCCTTGACCGCGTCCGGCAGGGGCAGGCCGCCGACGGTCGAGTGGCGCACCATCGGCACCATGTCGTCGCCGTGGCCGCCGAGCGTCCAGGCGTGGATGTCCTGGATCGACACCCCGGTCTTCTCGGCGAGGAAATAGGCGAAGCGCGCCGAGTCGAGCACGCCGGCCATGCCGACGACCTTCTCCTTCGGCAGCCCTGAGAATTTCTGCAGGGCCCAGACCATGGCGTCCAGCGGGTTGGTGATGCAGATGACGAAGGCGTTCGGGGCGTGGGCCTTTATGCCCTCGCCGACGGCCTTCATGACCTTCAGATTGATGCCGATCAGATCGTCGCGGCTCATGCCCGGCTTGCGCGGCACGCCGGCGGTGACGATGCAGATGTCGGCGCCGGCGATGTCGGCATAGTCATTGGCGCCCTTGAGGGCGACGTCGGTCCCGATCACGGCGGTGGCCTCGGCGATGTCCAGCGCCTTGCCCTGGGGCGTGCCCTCGGCGATGTCGAACAGGATGATATCGCCCAGCGCTTCGCGCGCCGCCACATGGGCCAGGGTGCCGCCGATCATGCCGGCGCCGATGAGGGCGATCTTCGCGCGAGCCATAGTGTCGTCTCCGGAGGATGGTTTTTGCGGTTGCGAACCGCGGTCGGCCGGGGTCTAGACCCGGGAGCGCGGGGCTGCAACCGTTACGCCGCGTAACCGAGCCGCCGGAACCCGCCATGGCCAGCCTGCCTGAAATCATCGCCGCCGAGGATACGCCGACCGACCTGATCACCGTCGTCGACGAGACCACGGTGGCGGCCGAGGTCACGGCCTGGCGGGCGAAGGTGCTGAAACCGCCGGGCCTGTGGGACAAGGCCACGCGCGGGACCCAGGACCGGATCAACAAGGTCATTCCCGAACGGGTCCACGCCGTCGTCACCTCCGGCGTCGAGTCGATGACGAAGGGCATTCTGTTCGGCTCGGACCTGATCCGGGCGCGGCCCGTGGCCGACGGCTCGCTGGCGGCGCGCGAGCTGCGGGCCCGGGCGATGATCAGGACGTATCGCAACACCGCCAGCGTCGAGGGCGGGATCGCCGGGGCGGGCGGCTTTGTGCTCGCGGCGGCGGACTTTCCGGCCCTGATGGCGATCAAGGTGCGGATGCTGGGCGATGTGGTCGGCGCCTATGGCTGGGGCGGAGAGACGGTCCGCGAGCGGCTGTTCCTGCTGCACATCTTCCACCTCGCCTTCGCCAGCGCCCGGCGCCGGCCCGAGGCCCTGGCCGAACTGGAGCGCTGGATCGCCGGCGTCGACCAGCCGCAGGTGATCATCGACTATGACTGGCGGCGGTTCCAGCTCGAGTACCGCGACTATATCGATCTGGCCAAGCTGGCGCAGATGATCCCGGTCGTCGGCGCCCCGATCGGGGCCGTGGTCAACTGGCGTCTGGTCGAGCGGCTGGGCGAGACGGGGATGATGGCGTGCCGGATGCGGTGGCTGGCGAACGGCTAGGCGCTGCAAAGGAGTATTGTGTATGTACAACAATCCTTGCTGTCCGGTGTTTATGTATATACAAATATAGCTGATGGCCGTGATCGTTGCGGACACCCGTTTCGACTACGGAGAACAGCGCTTCAACGCCTACGGCCTGGTCGACGGGACGCTGCATGCGATGACCTTCACCCTTCGCGGTGACGACGTTCGCGTGATCAGCCTTCGCAGGGCCAGGCCGAAGGAAGTGAAACGCTACACTGAGTGAGGGCGCTACAACGGCCCGCCGAGCCATGGAGACCGCGATGGACGACAAGGATGACGCCCCGGAGTTGACCGGAGACATGATGAAGCGGGCGCGTCGCGGACGCGATATGCTGCCGGAAGCGGTCCTTGCCCAGTTCCGGCGGGGTCCCGGGCGTCCACCGGCCGACCATCCGAAAATTCCGGTCTCGATCCGACTCGACAAGGATGTGGTCGATTACTTCAAGGCGACGGGCGAAGGCTGGCAGACCCGGATCAACAGCATCCTGAGAGACGCGAAATCGGGTCGCCTGAAGGCGGTGAAGCCGGCGGGTCCGCCCCTTGAGCGCCGCTCTTGAGTTCCTGTTTTGTTCACGCTATAGTCCGCCCTCACACGGAGGGGGTTCGACATGATCGGCTATGTGACGCTGGGGACCAATGATCTGGAGCGGGCGGCGGTCTTCTATGACGCGCTGGCCGCCGAGATGGGCACGTCGCGGATGATGGAATGGCCGGGCGCGATCGCCTGGGGCACGCCGGGCGGCGGAGCCGGGATCGGGCTGACGAAACCGTTCAACGGCCAGGCGGCCAGCGTCGGCAACGGGGTGATGGTGGCGCTGGAAGCGTCGTCGCGCGATCAGATCCATCGGCTGCATGAGGTCGCCCTGGCCCATGGCGGGGTCTGCGAAGGCCCGCCGGGACCGCGCGGCGAGGGTTTTTACGCCGCCTATTTCCGCGACCCCGACGGCAACAAGCTCAACGCCTTCCTGATGGAGCAGGGAGCCGTGGCCTGACGCGGCGACCGGATCAGCGGGTCACGGGTCCTGGCGTCAAGCTTCTGGTTCGTCGACGGAATTTCCGAAGTGTCCGAAAGTGTCCCACGAATTTTTCCTGACATTCTGACACTCTGGTCTCGGCGCCGGTCGATAGGTTTATCTGTTTCCGACGACAAGGTTTATCGATTTTCCTTTCAGTCCGGTCGGGTCTAGGCTGTCGCCAATCGCGCCCAGACGCAGGAGAAAAACCATGGACGGAAACGCCGGCGGACCCTCGCCCCTCAACGATCCCAAAAAGCAGAAGGCCGCGATGCGGTCCCTGCTCGGACGGACCAACCGCGACTGGTGGCCGAACCATCTGGCCGTCGACATCCTGCATCAGCAGGGCCGGACCGGCGACCCGATGGGCGACGGCTTCAACTATGCCGAGGCCTTCAAGAAGCTGGACTATGCCGCGGTCAAGCGCGACCTGACCGCCCTGATGACCGACAGCCAGCCCTGGTGGCCGGCGGACTATGGCCACTACGGCCCCTTCTTCATCCGCATGGCCTGGCACTCGGCCGGCACCTATCGCACCGGCGACGGTCGCGGCGGCGCCGGGGCCGGCCAGCAGCGGTTCGCCCCGCTGAACAGCTGGCCGGACAACGGCAACCTCGACAAGGCGCGGCGCCTGCTTTGGCCGATCAAGCAGAAATACGGGGCCCAGCTGTCCTGGGCCGATCTGATGATCCTGGCCGGCAATGTCGCCGTCGAGTCCATGGGCGGGCCGGTGTTCGGCTTCGGCGGCGGGCGCGCCGACGTCTGGGAGCCCGAGAAGGACGTCTACTGGGGCACCGAGGAGAAATGGGTCGGCGAGGAAGGCAATGAGACCCGCATCCAGCCCGACAAGGAACTGGAGCTGGAAAGCCCGCTGGCGGCGATCCAGATGGGGCTGATCTATGTGAACCCGGAAGGGCCCGGCGGCGTGGCGGACGCCCTGCAGTCGGCGCGCGACATTCGCGAGACCTTCGCCCGCATGGGGATGAATGACGAGGAGACGGTGGCCCTGACGGCGGGCGGCCACACCTTCGGCAAGGCCCACGGCGCGGGCGATGCGTCCAAGGTGGGCGTCAGCCCCGAGGGCGGCGATATCGCCCAGCAGGGCCTGGGCTGGACCTCCAGCCACGAGAGCGGGATGGGCGACCATACCATCACCTCGGGGATCGAGGGCTCCTGGACGCCGACGCCGGTGACCTGGGACATGAGCTATTTCGACATGCTGCTGGACCACGAGTACGAGCTGACCCGCAGCCCGGCCGGCGCCAAGCAGTGGCACCCGGTGGGCGATCCCCCCGAGACCCTGGCCCCCGCCGCCCACACGCCGGGCAAACTGGTGCCGACGATGATGACCACGGCCGACATGGCGATGAAGGTCGACCCGGAATACCGCAAGGTGATGGAGAAATTCCGCGCCGATCCAGCCTGTTTCGGCGATGCCTTCGCCCGCGCCTGGTTCAAGCTCTGCCACCGCGACATGGGGCCCAAGGTCCGCTACCTCGGGCCGGAAGTGCCGGCGGAAGACCTGATCTGGCAGGACCCGATCCCGGCCCATCAGGGTCCGGTGCTCGGCGCCGCCGACATCAAGGCGCTGAAGGACCGGATCGCGGCCGCGGGCCTGTCCGTCGAGGATCTGGTCAGGACGGCCTGGGCCTCGGCCTCGACCTATCGTGGCTCCGATCACCGCGGCGGGGCCAACGGCGGCCGGTTGCGGCTGGAGCCGCAGCGCAGCTGGGACGTCAATGAGCCCGGCAAGCTGGCGAAGGTGCTGCAGGCCTATGAGCGGATCAAGGCGGAGGCGGGCCTGAATGTCTCGATCGCCGACCTGATCGTGCTGGGCGGCTCGGTCGGGATCGAACAGGCGGCCAGGGCCGCCGGTCATGCGGTCGAGGTTCCCTTCACCCCGGGCCGGACCGACGCCAGCCAGGAGCAGACCGACGTCGAGGGCTTCGCCGTCCTTGAGCCCAAGGCCGACGGCTTCCGCAACTATCTGCAGGTCCGGTTCAACGTCCCGACCGAGGAGCTGCTGGTCGACCGGTCCCAGCTGCTGGGTCTGACGGCGCCGGAGATGACGGTGCTGGTCGGCGGCCTGCGGGTTCTGGGCGCCAACCACGGCGGCCAGACGCATGGCGTTCTCACCGACCGGCCCGGCCAGCTGACCAACGACTTCTTCGTCAATCTGCTGGACATGCGGACCGCCTGGAAACAGGTCGACGAGCAGGCTGACGAGGTCTTCGTCGGCTCGGACCGGCTGACCGGCGAGCAGCGGTGGACGGCGACGCGCACCGATCTGGTGTTCGGCTCCAACTCACAGCTGCGGGCCCTGTCCGAGGTCTATGCCTCGGCCGACGCGGGCGGGAAATTCGTCCGCGATTTCGTCAAGGCCTGGACCAAGGTGATGAACGCCGACCGGTTCGACGTGACCCTGAACGAAGAGTTCGGCGCCGCGGCGGCCTGACCCTGCGTCCCCTCCGCGGCCCCTGTGGTCGCGGAGGGGGCATAGGATTCCTTGATGGCGGTGGCTTTCGGCATAGATATCACCTATGTTGGCCGCATGCTCCCCACCCTGCGCCAGCTCCAGTATCTCAAACTCCTCGCCGAACACGCCTCGTTCAGCCGGGCCGCCGAGGCTGCCCACGTCAGCCAGCCGGCCCTGTCGGCCGGGGTGCAGGAGCTGGAGAAAATCCTGGGCGCCCCCGTGGTCGAACGGACGCGCGGCAACGTCCAGCTCACGGCCGTAGGGGCCGAGGCCGTCAAACGGGCCGAAGACGTTCTGGCGCGCACCGAGGACCTGGTCGAGGCGGCGCGCAATGCAGGCAAGCCGCTGTCGGGTCGCTTCCGGCTGGGGGTGATCCCGACGGTGGCCCCCTTCCTGCTGCCCGCCAAATTGCCCGGGATCAAACTGGCCTATCCCGCCCTGCGGTTGTTCATCCGCGAGGACCTGACGCCCCGGCTCATTGCCGCGCTCAAGGCGGGGCAGCTGGATGCGGCGGTGATCGCCCTGCCCTACAGCGCCCAAGGTATCGACCACGCCCGGATCGGCGATGACGAAATCCTCGCCGCCGCCCCGGTTGGTCACCCCCTCGCGGGGACGGGACCGATCCCTGCGGGGTCGCTGAAGGCCGAGGACCTGATCCTGCTCGAGGACGGCCACTGCCTGCGCGACCACGCCCTGGCGGCCTTCGACATCGAGCCGCCCAAGGGCGAGGACGTCTTCGCAGCGACCAGCCTGCACACCCTGGTGCAGATGGTGTCGGCCGGACTGGGGGTCAGTTTCCTGCCCGAGATGGCGGTGCGCGCCGGCCTGGCCGACATGCCGGGCGTTGTGGTCCGTTCGATCTCGGCCAGGGCCCCGAGACGCGAGATCGTGGTGGCATGGCGAACCGGCTCCAGCCGCGCCGCCGAGGCGAAACTGCTGGCCGAAGCGCTGAAGCTCGACTGATGCCGGGGGTCAGGCCGACAGGCAGACCACCTGGGCGACCCTGAGGGTGCGTCTGAGATCGTCGGCGACGAGGCCGTAGTTGTCGACGGTGATGGTTCGCCCGGTCAGGGGCTCGTCGGCCGCCTGCACACCGCGAACGGCCGGACCGAAGGTGTCGGGCGCCGTGGTGTAGATCCGGCCGCGGCGCGGGCTCTCGGCGATGGTGACGCCGATGGCGCGGCCCTGCCGGTCCAGAACCGGGGCGCCGGACAGGCCCGCGAGCGTGCCGCCGAGGCCTTCGGTGCGGCCGACCTCGGCCCAGGCCAGCACCGGTTCGTCACGCTGGCCGCGGCCGCGCACGCGCAGGGTTTCGCGGCCCAGCAGACGCGAGGCGACCTCGCCGGCGCGGGCCTGGGGATAGCCGGGATGGAAGGCGCGCTGGCCGGCGCGTAGCCCGTGGGTCGGCGAGACCGGCAGGGCGTCGGACCCGCCCTGGGTCAGCAGAACGGCGATGTCCGCCCGCGGGGCCAGCCGCACATCCGCCGCGACGGCCCGGCCGCCGCCGACCAGGATGGCGGGCCGGCGGCAGCCCTCGACCACATGCCGGGCCGTGACCCAGCGGCCGTCACGGGCGATGGAAAAGGCGGTGCCGGAGGCGGGCTGGAACGGGATGTCGGGCGCATTCACGGTAATGGCCGGGTCGAACGGGGTGATCGGCCCGAGCAGGGCTCCCTCGATCTCGTCGGGGGGCGGCGGCGCCGGCGGCGCATTGGCGTTCTCACGCCGGTTCAGCGACCAGAGGACCAGCGCGCCGATGACCAGTGAATAGACGAGCCAGTCGGGCGGTCTGAACCCCATGGCGTCAGCCCGTCAGGGCGGCGGCGAGGATCAGGGCGGTCGAGACCTTGGCCCCGACCAGCAGGACGGCGGCGGCGATCTCGCCCTCGCGGATGCGCTGGGGCAGGCCGGTCAGAAGCAGGTCGACGAGGCGGAAGGCCAGCAACTGCAGCACCACGGTCGCGAAGCCCCAAAGAACGATGTCCTTGATCGAGGTCGAGACGCTGAGGCTGACCGCAAGCGGGATGGCCAGGCCGATCAGGACGCCGGAAAAGGCCACCGCCGCGGCGGCGTTGCCCTCGCGGATCAGGGAGATTTCCTTCCACGGCGTGAACAGGGCGTAGAGGATGGCGCCCGCGAACAGCAGGGCGAGAGTCACCCCGAGGTGGGCGAGGGCTGTCGGAAAGCCGGTGGCGAAGGCCTGGACCTCGGCGCTTTCGAGCACGGTGTTGAGGGACGACGCGTCCATGGATGTCCGGTTGCAAGAGCCTTAAAGACGATTGCCCGCTTTTTGCCCCAATCCGCAAGCGCGACAGAGCCACACTTCATCACAATTCTTGGCGCAATGTAACCGGAGGTTAGGCCGCCTCGGCGCCGACGACGGTCGCCTGTTCGGCCTTGCGCCGGGTCGAGGCGCGGACCTTCTCGCTCTCGGACTTCAGCTGGCCGCAGGCGGCGAGGATGTCGCGGCCGCGCGGGGTGCGGATGGGGCTGGCGTAGCCGGCCTTGTTGAGGATGGCGGCGAACCGCTCGATCGTCTTCCAGTCCGAACACTCATAGTCCGTGCCGGGCCAGGGATTGAACGGGATCAGATTGACCTTGGCCGGGATGCCCTCGATCAGCTTCACCAGGGCGCGGGCCTCGTCGGGGCTGTCGTTGACGCCCTTCAGCATGACGTATTCGAAGGTCACCCGCCGGGCGTTGGAGAGGCCGGGATAGGCGCGGATGCCGGCCATCAACTGGGCCAGGTCGTATTTCTTGTTCAGCGGCACCAGAACGTCGCGCAGGGCGTCGTTGGTGGCGTGCAGGCTGATCGCCAGCATGGCCTGGGTGCGGGTTCCGAGCGGCTCCAGCATCGGCACCACGCCCGAGGTCGAGACCGTGATGCGGCGGCGCGACAGGGCGATGCCCTCATTGTCGGAGATGATGTCGATGGCGTCGGCGACGTGGTCCAGATTGTAGAGCGGCTCGCCCATGCCCATGAAGACGATGTTGGACAGGCGGCGGTCTTCCTTGGGCGATGGCCATTCCTCGAGGTCGTCGCGGGCGACCTGGACCTGGGCCACGATCTCGGCGGCGGTCAGATTGCGGACCAGGGCCTGGGTGCCGGTGTGGCAGAAGGTGCAGTTCAGGGTGCAGCCGACCTGCGAGGACACGCACAGGGCCCCGGCGCGGCCGACGTCGGGGATGTAGACGGTCTCGATCTCGATGCCCGGGGCGGTGCGGATCAGCCATTTTCGGGTGCCGTCATTCGACACCTGGCGCTCGACGATCTCGGGCCGGGCGAGGGTGAAGGCGGCGGCGAGTCTGGCCTGGGTGTCTTTCGCCACATTGCTCATCGCGGCGAAGTCGGTGACGCCGAAATGGTGGATCCAGCCCCAGACCTGGGAGGCCCGCATCTTCGCCTTTTCCGGCGGGCAGATGTCAGCGTCGATCAGGGCCTGGCGCAGGCCCGCGCGCGTCAGCCCGGACAGGTTGACGGGCGCCGCGGAGGCGGCGACGGGCGTGCGGGAAAGGTCGAGCGTCAGGCTCAAGGCGGCATCCTGAAGGCGAGGGAGACGCGGCTTATACCACAGATCGGGAAGGATTTAAGGCAGGGGGCGGCGGGTCGGGCGCAGCCCGGATTTTACCCGGACGAAAATGGGAAACACCGTCCAGACCGTCCAGACCGTCCAGATCGTCCGGATGAACGAACTGCGGCGCCGCCCGGCGGCGGCGGAGCGTGGGTTGGATTGTCAAGGACCGCCGGCATTGTACAGCCGGTGTCGCCCATGGCGCGTTCATGACGCTGACGCCGGGCCGAAGGCTCGCGAAAACAACAGTCTGACGTTTCAGGTTGGGAGGCGTGGGGGTCCACCTCCACATCGTTTCGCGACCCGCAGATGTCCGCCCGCCCTCAGTCCGCCTCGTCCTCGATCACATCGATCCGATCGTCGTCGAGGCCGAAATGGTGGCCGATTTCGTGGATCAGGACGTGGGCGATGATCTCGGCCAGACCGACGTCGCCACGCTCGCACCATTCGTCGAGGATCGGGCGGCGGTAGAGGAAGATGCGGCTGGCCTCGGGCGCGGGGCCGAGACCGTCGCGCTGGCCGATGTCGACGCCGTGATAGAGGCCGGTCAATTCGAACGGGTCCTGCATCTCCATCATCGCCAGGGTCTGGTCGTCGGCGAAGTCGTCGACGCGGATAACGACATCCCCCGCCAGCGACCGGAACGGTTCAGGCAGGGCGTCGAAGGCCTCGCGCGCCAGCCGGGCGAAGTCGTCGAGGGAGGGGGCGGTCTGGGTGGTCCAGGTCATAGGGACTAGGGATTAGGGTCTAGGGATCAGGTTGGAAAGGTCGCGGAGGCGCGCCGTGACACGATCTCCGACATCCCGCCCCCTAATCCCTGATCCCTAATCCCTAGTCCCCAGCCCCTCATCGGGTATGGTTACCGAATCAGGCGCGGGAGCTGACACGACATCATGGCCGAGGCCGACATCGCCTATGTCGCGACCGCGGGCGCCGCGGGGCTGGCCCTGGCCCTCAGCGCCTGGGCGGCCCGGCTGCGCGGGCGGCTGGCGGCCCGGCACCGGGCGGCCGAGGACGAACTGGCCGCAGCCTGTATCGCCCTGGCCGATTGCAACGGGGCCCTCGCCGCCTTCGAGGACGTCCGGCTGGCCCTCAATCCCGACGGACAGACCCGCAAGCTGGGCGCGACGGCGGCCTGGGACGCCCTCCTTCGCGACCTGGCCGGCGCCGGAGAGCCGGAGACCGATCCGGCCCTGACAGTGCTGGACGCGGTGCGCGCGGCGGCCGGACCCAGGCTCGACGCCCTGATCGACCGGGGCGAAGCCTTCGACACCGTGATCGAGGGCGCGGACGGAGCCTGGGCGGTCGAGGGCCGGTCAGCGGCCGGCGCGGCCTGGCTGAAGCTGGCCCGACTGGGGCTGGTCGGGACGGCGACCGAGAGCGGGCTCGGTCTGCTGGCCGATTCCTATCCGGCCCCGACCTGGATCACCGATGCGGCGGGACGGCTGGCCTGGGCCAACAAGGCCTGGCTGACCGAGATGAAGGCCGAAAGCCTCGACGCCGCGCGCGAGAAACGGCTCAGCTTCGACCGCGGGGCCGACGCCGTGGTCGCCGAGGCGGGCCGCACCCATCAGCGTCAGGAGGGATTCCGCTGGACCACCGGCGGCGGACGGCGGCGCGCCTGGCGGATCGTGGCCGAGCCGGTCGAGGGCGGGGGCGGGGCGGTGCTGGCCTTCGCCCTGGACATGACGGAGGCGGAGGAAACGCGCGACACCCTGCGCCGCCACGTCGAGGCCCATGACGAGACCCTCAACCATCTGGCCGACGCCGTCGCCATCTTCGGGCCGTCGCGGCGGCTGGCCTTTCACAACACCGCCTTCCAGACGCTGTTCAACATTGATCCGGCCTGGCTGGACGAGCGGCCGACCCATGCCGAACTGCTGGACCGGCTGCGCCAGCGCCGCCTGCTGCCCGAGGTGATCGACTACGCCGGCTGGAAGGCCAATGAGCTGGACTTCTACGGGGCCTCGGCGGCCGCCCCCGACGACAGCTGGTCCCTGCCCGACGGCCGCACCCTGCGGGTCGTGCGCCAGCCCCACCCGCTGGGCGGGGTGCTGCTGCTGTTCTCGGACATCACCGACGAGCTGAAACTGCGCAGCCGGTTCAACGCCCAGATCCAGGTCCAGACGGCGACGCTGGACAAGCTCAGCGACGCCGTGGCCGTGTTCGGCTCGGACGGCCGCATCCGCCTTCACAACGAGGCTTTCGACGCCTTCTGGGGCGTGACCGAAGCGGCGATCGACGCGGCCGGGGATTTCGACGCCGTCGCCGCCCTGTGCCAGTCGACCATGCCCGATCCGGCCCTCTGGCTGGGGCTGAAGGCGCGGGTGGCCGATCCCGATCCCGAGAGCCGGGTGCCGATCGCGGGAGAGGGCAAGACCACCGACGGCCGCATCGCGGCCTGGCTGACCCGGCCGCTGCCGGACGGGGCCACCCTGGTGGCCTTCTCGGACGTGACGGCGCAGCGTGGCCTCGAACAGGCCCTCGCCGCCAAGGCCCAGGCGCTGGAGGAATCGACGGCGCTGAAGCGCGAGTTCGTCGGCAGCGTCAGCTATGAGCTGCGCACGCCCCTGACCACCATCGTCGGCTATTCCGAACTGCTGGAGATGCAGGGCGACCTGCCCGAGCGCAGCCGCCAGCACGCCGGGGCGATCCGCGTCGCCGCCAGCCAGCTGGCCGGATCGATCGACGATGTGCTGGACATGGCCCAGATCGACGCCGGCGAGATGGAGCTGACCCTCGGCGACGTGCGGGTCCCGGACCTGCTGGACGACGCCGCCGGAAAGGCCCGGATCCGGATCGAGGCGCGTGGCGCCACCCTGACCGTGACCTGCCCGACGGGACTGAGGCCGATCCGCGCAGACGCCCAGAGGGTCGGGCAGGCGCTGGAGCATCTGCTGGACAACGCCGCCCGGGCGGTGTCCGAGGGCGGCGCCGTGACCCTGACGGCCGAGGCCACATCGACGGAAGTCCGCATCCGCGTCGAGGACAGCGGTCGGGGCATTCCCTATCATCTGCAGGCCCATGTGTTCGACCGCTTCGTGCGGCGCGAGCGGGGCGGGCCGGGCGTCGGCCTGGCCCTGGTCAAGGCCCTGGTCGAACTGCACGGCGGCTGGGCCGAGGTCGAGAGCGAGCCGGGCAAGGGCGCGGCCTTCATCCTGCACCTGCCGCTGGAAGCCGCGAGCGTGGCGGCGCCGCCGGAGTTGCGGCTTGGCTGATTGCGGGGTGACGGGTGAAAAGTGCTAGTGAGCGAGGCGTGAGCGGTGCGGCGAAGACCGCGCCAGTCTTGCTCACCTCTTGCTCACTTGCACTCTTCACCCGCCCCCTCCGAGCTCCCCATGACCATCCCCCTGAAAACCGCGCTGATCTACGATTTCGACGGCACACTGGCGCGCGGCAATATGCAGGAGGTCAGCTTCATTCCCTCGATCGGAATGACGCCGCAGCAGTTCTGGGACAGCGTCTATCCCGAGACGCAGAAGGCCGACGGCGACGGCATCCTGATGTATATGCAGATGATGCTGCAGGCGGCGCGGGAGACCGGCCAGCCGGTGACCCGACAGGCGCTGCGCGACCACGGCCGCGACGTCGCCCTGTTCGAGGGGTTGCGGGACATGTCCTGGTTCGACCGGATGAACGCCTACGGCGCCGAGGTCGGGCTGGAGATCGAGCACTATATCATCTCGGCCGGGCTGACGGAGATGATCGAGGGCTGCCCGATCGCCAAGGCCTTTCACCACGTCTATGCGTCGAAATACGTCTATGACGCCGACGACACAGCGATCTGGCCCGCGGTCGGCGTCAACTACACGACCAAGACCCAGTATCTGTTCCGCATCAACAAGGGCGTCTTCAACCACTGGGACGATGAGCGCATCAACCGCTTCATCCCGGACGACAGGCGGCCGATTCCGTTCGAACGGATGATCTTCCTCGGCGACGGCGACACCGACGTGCCGACCATGAAGATGATGCACACCAAGGGCGGCTATTCGATCGCCGTCTATGACCCCGACAACACCCCGCGCGACACCCGCAAGATCCACCGGCTGATCTCGGAAGACCGGGTCAATTTCGTCGCCGCGGCCGACTATCGCGAGGGCACGGCGGTCGATCTGATCGTCAAGGGGCTGATCGGCCGGATCGCGGTCAACGCCGGGACGATGCCGGCCGATCTCTGAAGCCGTGAGGGCGGGGCTAGCGCCCGCCGGCGCGGAGGAAGGCGTCACGGACGGCGGCCAGACGCGAGGGCACGAGGCCGCGCAGCGAGGCCTGACCGCGCTGCCGCAGGCCCGCTTCAAGACCCTTGCGCCAGACCACATCGGCCTCGAAGGCCAGGGCCTGCTGCAGGTCGACCACGAACACCCGGTCCGGCAGGGACAGGGTTCGGTCCAGCCGAAGGCGCAGGCCCGCCGCGGAGTGGTCCACGATCAGACAGGGCAGCTCCAGCCCGGGCGCGACGACCACGGCGCGGCTGTTGGCGGCCGAGCGCGGCTCGAAACGGCGATCCTGCGGCGGGGTCATGCGGGCATGGAAACCGGCAGACGGTTTCGATCCAGTTGAACCACAACATCGGCCGCCACGCCGCCGGACAGCATGTGGCGGGTGAGGCGCTCGAAATACTGGATGAAGCCGGCCAGCCGCTCACGTTCGACGGCGGGCAGGGCGTCCGCAGACACGCCCAGAAGATCGGCCTCCTGCTGGCAACGCCAGTCCAGCACCACGTCGAAGCCGGGCGCTTTCAGAAACAGGACGGCGTCAAACCCGGCGATGAAATCGGCATAGGGGCCGGCCAGGTGTGCGTTGACCGCGCGGCGCCATGCCGCGTCGGGATCGTGGTTCCGCTCCAGGGCGTTGACCGGCTCGGCGAGCCCGGCTTCATCCTGCGGCAGTGCGCCCAGACACCAGGCGTCAATCAGGATCGCCTTCGGTCTGCCTTCAAAGACCCGCCAGTCCCGGATAGGCCGGCGGTCATCCTCGCGCTTGTCGAAATCGGGGAGCAGGGTTTTTGCATCCGCCCGGGCCATTGTCAGGGACTTGATCAACCGGCTGAGCATTCGAAGGTCATGCGTGCCCGGCGGCCCGCGCGTCAGGAACAGCGGATGGATTTCCTCCGCCATCGCCTCACGCCGGGCGCGGGTCAGATAGACGTCGTCGATCGATATCTGCACGCCGCCGAACGCCTCGGCGGCGGCGCGGGCCAGGGTGGTCTTGCCCGATCCCTGCGCGCCGACCACTGCAATGAGCGGGGGGCGAGCGACGACCTCGTTTCTCTGGCTGGTGGCGATCAACCGCCCGACCAGGTCGACCAGATCAGGATTGGCGCGGCCCACGGCCGCGGCTCAGTGCTGGCTTGCGGGCAGGCGGACGATCAGGCCGTCGAGATCGTCCGAGACCCGGATCTGGCAGGACAGGCGGCTGTTCGGCTGGACGTTCTCGGCGAAGTCCAGCATCGACTCCTCCATCGCCGAGGCGCGGCCGGTTTCAGCCTGGAAGGCCTCGTCGACATAGACATGGCAGGTGGCGCAGGCGCAGGCGCCGCCACAGTCGGCGTCGATGCCCGGCACATTGTTGCGGACCGCCCCCTCCATGACGGACAGGCCGGTCTTGACCTCGACCGTATGCTCGCGGCCGTCGTGCTCGATGTATCTAATCTTCGCCACGGATCAGGCCGCTTCCGTCTTCTTCCGGGCCGGCGAGACCATCAGCTTCTTGGTCTCGGCGATGGCCTTGGCCGGGTTCAGGCCCTTGGGGCAGACCTGGGTGCAGTTCATGATGGTGTGGCAGCGGTAGAGTTTGAACGGGTCCTCGAGATCGTCGAGCCGCTTGTCGGTGGCGTCGTCGCGGCTGTCGGCGATCCAGCGATAGGACTGCAGCAGGGCCGCGGGGCCGAGGTATTCCGTCTGGTTCCACCAGTAGCTGGGGCAGGAGGTCGAACAGCAGGCGCACAGGATGCATTCGTACAGCCCGTCCAGCTTGGCGCGGTCTTCCGGCAGCTGGATACGCTCCTGCTCCGGGTCCGGATCATCGGACTGAAGGTAGGGCTGGATCGAGTCGTACTGGGCGTAGAACAGGGTCAGGTCGGTGACCAGGTCCTTGACCACCGGCTGGTGCGGCAGGGGGGCGATGGAGATGGTCGAGGAGGCGCACTCCTCCCAGCCCTTGGTGCAGGCCAGGGTGTTACGGCCGTCGATGGTCATCGAGCACGAACCGCAGATGCCCTCGCGGCACGAGCGCCGGAAGGTCAGGGTCGGGTCGATCTCGTTCTTGATGTGGATCAGGGCGTCCAGCAGCATGGGCCCGTGGTCGTCGGCCGAGATCTCGAACGTGTCCCAGCGCGGGTCGGCGTCGACCTCGGGATCATAGCGATAGACCTTGTAGGTCTTGACGTTCTTCGCGCCGGCCGGGGCCTTGTGGACCTTGCCGCGGGTGGGTTTTGAACCCTTGGGGAGAGTCAGCTGGACCATTAGTACACCCGCGCCTTGGGCTCGATGTAGGCGATGTCGTCCGACATCGTATAGGTGTGGACCGGGCGATAATCGATCTTCACGGCCTCGCCGGGGACCTTCCAGGCGAGGGTGTGTTTCATCCACTCGGCGTCATTGCGGTCCGGATAGTCCTCGCGGGCGTGGGCGCCGCGCGACTCCTTGCGATTGCCGGCGCTTTCGATCGTGACCAGGGCCTGATCGATCAGGTTGTCGTATTCGAGGGTTTCGATCAGGTCGGTGTTCCAGATCAGGCCGCGGTCGGTCGTCTTGATGTCGGACCCGGCGGCGTGGATCGCGCGCAGCTTGGCCACGCCCTGGTCGAGCGTCTCGCCGGTGCGGAACACCGCGGCGTCGGACTGCATGGCGCGCTGCATGTCGATGCGCAGCTTCGCCGTCGGGGTCGAGCCGTCGGCGTGGCGGAAGCGGTCGAACCGCGCCAGGTGGCCGTCCGTGGTCGCGGCCGGGGCGTCGGGCACGGCCGAGGCCTTGTCCACCACCTCGCCGCAGCGCAGGCCGGCGGCGCGTCCGAAGACAACCAGATCGGTCAGGCTGTTGGAGCCGAGACGGTTGGCCCCGTGCACCGAGACGCAGGCCGCCTCACCCACCGCCATCAGGCCGGGCACGACGGTGTCGGCATTGTCGCCGACCTTGGTCAGGACCTCGCCGTGATAGTTCGTCGGGATGCCGCCCATGTTGTAGTGGACGGTCGGGATCACCGGGATCGGCTGTTTGGTGACGTCGACGCCGGCGAAGATCTTGGCGCTCTCGGAAATGCCCGGCAGGCGCTCGTGCAGCACGGCCGGGTCGAGGTGGTCGAGGTGCAGGTTGATGTGGTCCTTGTTCGGGCCGACGCCGCGGCCCTCGCGAATCTCCATCGTCATGGAGCGCGAGACGACGTCGCGGCTGGCGAGATCCTTGGCCGAGGGGGCGTAGCGCTCCATGAAGCGCTCGCCCTCGGAATTGGTCAGATAGCCGCCCTCGCCGCGGGCGCCCTCGGTGATCAGGCAGCCGGCCCCGTAGATGCCGGTCGGGTGGAACTGGACGAACTCCATGTCCTGAAGCGGCAGGCCGGCGCGCAGCACCATGGCGTTGCCGTCGCCGGTGCAGGTGTGGGCGCTGGTGGCCGAGAAATAGGCGCGGCCGTATCCGCCGGTGGCCAGGATCACCATCTTGGCGCGGAAGCGGTGCATCACGCCGTCGTCGAGCTTAAGCGCCGTCACGCCGGTGCAGGCGCCGTCCTGCATGATCAGGTCCAGCGCGAAATACTCGATGAAGAACTCGACCTCGCGGCGCACCGACTGGCCGTACAGGGTGTGCAGGATGGCGTGGCCGGTGCGGTCGGCTGCGGCGCAGGTGCGCTGCACCGGGCCCTCGCCGAAATTGCGCGTCATGCCGCCGAAGGCGCGCTGGTAGATCTTGCCTTCCTCGGTGCGCGAGAAGGGCACGCCCCAGTGCTCCAGCTCATAGACGGCCTTGGGCGCGTTGCGGACCAGATATTCGATGGCGTCCTGGTCGCCCAGCCAGTCCGACCCCTTGACGGTGTCGTACATGTGCCACTGCCAGCTGTCCTCGCCCATGTTGCCGAGAGAGGCGGAGATGCCGCCCTGGGCCGCCACGGTGTGCGAACGGGTCGGGAAGACCTTGCTGACGCAGGCGACCTTCAGTCCCTGCTGGGCCGCGCCGAGGGCGGCGCGAAGGCCCGAGCCGCCCGCGCCGACGACGACGACGTCATAGGCGTGATCGACGAATTCATAAGCAGCCATCAGTCGTTCAGATCCCGAAACCGGCGGGCAGCGGCGCCGAACCCAGCGCCAGCCGCACGATGAAGAATACGCCCGCCGCCGCGATCAGGACGCAGACCAGGCCGATCAGGCCCAGCAGCAGTCCGCGCGAACCGGGCTTGTGGATATAGTCGTCGATGATGACCTTCAGCCCCATCTGCATATGCCAGACGCTGACCAGCAGGGTGACCGCCAGAAGGATCGAGTTCACCGGCGAGGCGAACCAGGCCATCGCCCCGTCATAGCCGCCGCCGGCCAGGACATAGCCGCTCCAGAGGCCCCAAAGGGTCAGGGGCACGAGGATCAGGGACGAGGCGCGCTCGGCGGTCCACTCTGCGGCGCCGTGGCGTTCAGAGACCTTGACGCGGTTCACGAAGGTTTTGGTTTGACTCACAGGGCGATCCTTCCCGATACGAACAGCCCGATCCAGAAGACCACCGCCAGAAGCACGCCGCCGATGATGGAGGCCCAGGCAAGGGCGTTCGCGGCCTTGATCGACAGGCCATGGCCCGCATCCCAGACCAGATGGCGGAGACCGCCCGCGAGGTGCACGCAAAGGGCGACGGTCAGGCCGAACCAGACCAACAGGCCAAGCGGCGAGCCCATCCAGCCGGTGAAGGTCGCATAGGCGTCCGGCCCGAAGGCGAGCGCCAGCAGCCAGACAAAGACCAGCACCGCCCCGACCGACAGGGCGCCGCCGGTGATGCGGTTCAGGATCGAGGCCGCCATGGTGACATGCCAGCGCCAGACCTGGAGGTGCGGCGAGAGAGGGCGGATACGGCCGTTCGGCTGGACCACGAACCGGCCGGTCTGGTCGTCGGCCGGATCGTTGGAGGCGTCGCCCGGCAGGGGGGAGGTCTGCATATTGCGAATGGTTCTCAGAAACCTGAGCGAATACAAGTGCTCGAAATCGGTGATGTGGCTTTAAGCAGCGCGACCGCAAGGGTCAACGAAGCGTGTGCAGGTGCGACGCTGCGATCATGGATTTCCGGGCCGGATGCGCGAAACGGCGACCTGCAGCGCCTCGGGGCCATAGGGGATGCGGACGCCCCGCCCCCAGACCGGATCGGGCCAGCAGCTGTCATCGTGACGACGTCCGACGACATGGACATGCAACTGGGCGGTGACGTTGCCGAGGGCGGCCACATTCAGCTTTTCCACGGGCCGGCCAAACGCCTTGGCGAGCGCCCGCACCCGTTCTCCCGCAAGCACGACCTCCTCCATCAGGATCGCGCGCTCGGCCGGAGACAGATCCTCGATCTCGCCAAGCCGGGTCCGGCGCGGGATCAGGATCAGCCACGGGAAGCGGGCGTCGTCCTGAAGCCGCACCTGGCACAGGGGCCAGTCGCAGACGACGACGGAGCCAGCTTCGAAGGCAGGATCAGCTCGGAACGCAGAGGTCATGGCCTTCGGTCGCCCGCCCGCCGCCACGGGTCAAGCCGCACCGCAGCCCTGTCGTTCCGACCCTGCCGGCGAAGGCGGCTTTTCGCGAGGCGAGCGCTGGACCGGCCTATAGTCTCCATAGAAAAAATCTATCAACAATCGGCCTGCCAAAACATTGACTTTGTGCACCGCACGCGCCATTTCGCAACTGCGGCGCCGCTCCCCCGGTCGCCCCGAGATTTCCCCCATCCAGACGACTTCAGGAGAACAGCCATGCTGGGCGTTGGTCAAACACTGCCGGACTTCAAGATCATCGGCGTCAAGCCGGGCTTCAACAGCCACGAGGAAAACGGTGTTTCGGCCTTCGAGCCGATCACCAAGGACAGCTTCGAGGGCAAGTGGAAGGTGATCTTCTTCTACCCGAAGGACTTCACCTTCGTCTGCCCGACCGAGATCGCCGAGTTCGCCTCGCTGGCGCGTGACTTCGACGACCGCGACACCGTGGTGATGGGCGGCTCGACCGACAATGAGTTCGTGAAGCTGGCCTGGCGCCGCGATCACGCCGACCTGTCGAAACTGCCGATCTGGCAGTTCGCTGACAACGGCGGCAAGCTGGCCCGCGCCCTCGGCGTGCTCGACGAGGAAGAGGGCGTCGCCCTGCGCGCCACCTTCGTGGTCGATCCGCACAATGTCGTGCAGCACGTCTATGTCACCAATCTGAACGTCGGCCGCGCCCCCGCCGACACCCTGCGGGTCGTCGACGCCCTGCAGACCGACGAACTGTGCGCCTGCAACCGCCCGGTCGGCGGTGAGACGCTGGCGGCTTAAGCCGCTGGGTCAAGGGTCGAGGGGCGAGGGGCGAAAGCGCCCGCGTCTCGACCCGCCCTCTTGCCTCGACCCTCATCCCTCGACCCTCGCCCCTGAGAGCACCCATGTCCCTCGACGCCCTGCGCGACCTCATCCCGGCCTACGCCAAGGACATCTCACTGAACCTCGGCTCCCTGGCCTCGGAGACGGTGCTGAACGACCAGCAGAAATGGGGCTGTTTCCTCGCATCGGCCCATGCGATCGGCGTCGCGCCGGTGGTGAAGGCGGTCGAGGCCCAGGCGGCGACCGTGCTGTCGCCCGAGGCGATGAACGCGGCCAAGGCGGCCGCGGCGATCATGGGCATGAACAATGTCTACTACCGGTCGCTGCACCTGATGAAGAACCAGGAGTATACGACCATCCCCGCCCGCCTGCGCATGAATGTGCTGGCCAATCCGGGCGTGGACAAGATGGACTTTGAACTGTGGTCCACGGCCGTCTCGGCCATCAATGGCTGCGGCTCCTGTCTCGACGCCCACGAGGGCGCCCTGCGCAAGCATGGCGTCCCCGCGACCCAGGTCCAGGCGGCCCTGCGCATCAGCGCCGTGGTCCACGCTGTCAGCCGGATCGTCGCCTCGGAGACGGCGCTCGCCGTCTAGGGCGCCGGATCGGTCTCGAGGTAGGCGGCCAGCCGCCCGAACTGCTCGGCCAGCACGCCGTCGATGGCGTCGGCCATGGCGCCTGCACCCGGCCCGCTGACCACATAGGTCCATTTGAGCGTCCGCGCGGCGCCGTCGGCGTCGTCGGCCCAGGTCATCGTCAGGACGGCGTCGGCGCCGATGGATTGCAGCGGGCCGAACGGCGCGTCAAAGCGGACTATTCGCCGTTGCGGCATGACCATGATGGTCTCGGCGTGTTTGACGCCGCCGCCGGGCAGGTCCTCGCACCAGCATCCGCCGGGCGCGAGGTCGACGCGGATATTGGCGGCGCTGCCCGAATAGGTATGGGCGGCGCTCCACCAGGCCGCCGGGCGGCCGACGGCCGCCAGCACCGCTTCGGCGGAGACCGTCAATTTACGCTCGAAGCTGAGGCTGAATCCGTCATCGGCGCGGGTGGTGACCTCGGCCGCGGCCGAGGTCGCGATGAGCGCCGTCGCCAGGCCGGCCGCAATGGTTCTGAACATCAATCGTCCTCCCGGCGCCATGGAGGCGCCGGCGCCCATCCCCGTCAAGCCGGCTGGAACGACAGCGGCGCGCCCCAGAACTGGCTGACCAGTTCCGACTGGGGGCCCGGCTTGCCGCTGGTCAGGAAGTCGCGGCGGCCCGATCCGCCGAGGTCGTACTCCGGGTGGCGTTCGAAATAGCGGGCCAGGGCGTCGGCCACCGCCGTCGGCTGGTGAATCAGCGGCGTGCCCGGCGGCAGGGCGGCGGCGAACAGATCGGCGACGATCTCATAGTGGGTGCAGCCGAGGATGGCCTGATCGGGATGGCGACCGATGCGGCGGCGCAGGGCGGCCACATGGTCTTCCACCACCACTTTGAGCTCCTCGGCCGGAGCCCCCAGTTCGATCAGGCCGGCCAGTCCGGGGCAGGGTTCGGAGAAGACAGCCAGGTCTTCGCGACGCTTGTCGATCTCGATCTCATAGACCCGGCTCTGGGCGGTCGCGGCGGTGCAGAAGACGCCGGTGATCTCGATCGCTTCCTTCTTCTCGCCCTCGGCGAGCCGTTCCGCCTCAAAGGTCCAGGGCAGGCCGGTCGCCGCCTCGATGGTCGGGACGATGATGCCGAGCACATTGACCGGGCGGCCATGGCGGGCTCGCGCTTCGGGCACCCAGGTCTGCTGAAGTCGGCGCAGGGCGATGGCGCTGGCGGTGTTGCAGGCGAGAACGATGACATTGGCGCCGGCCTCGAACAGCCGTTCGCAGCCGGCCCGGGTCAGGTCGACGATCTCCTCGCCGCCGCGCCCCCCGTAGGGCGCATTGGCCTGGTCGGCCAGATAGACGAAGTCGCGCTCCGGAAAGCGTCGGGTCAGTTCGCGGTGGACCGTCAGGCCGCCCACGCCGGAGTCGAATACGCCAATCGCCATGGCGCGCGCTTTAGACGCAGCGCCGGGCGGCGTCCACCGGCGATGCGCGCCGCCGGTTCATGTGGCAGTCAGGCTACGAAGAGCCTAGGTTGGGATAAACCTATCTACGGACGGAGTTCACCATGCATAGACGCCAGCTTCTTGTCGCCGGGGGCAGCCTCCTCGCTCTTTCGGCCTGCGCCTCGAACGGGATGCCGATCGCCGGAGGAACCGCGGCCTCGACCCTCGCCGCTGACGCCGCCGTCGCCCGCGCCCTGCTGCCGGTTCAGACACCCCGCGCCGAACTGCTTCAGGTCTGGACCGGGCCGTTCGAGGGCGTGCCGCCCTGGGGCGCCGTGACCGCCCCCAAGCTGAAAGCCGCCCTTCAGGAGGGGATCGAGTTGCGGCGCGCCGAGTACGTCGCCATCGCTGACAATCCCGAGCCGCCGACCTTCGCCAACACCATGGTGGCCATGCAGATGGCCGGCCAGCCGCTGCAGCGGGCCAGCGCCCTCTATGGCGTGATGACCTCCAATATCGGCTCGGCCGATTACCAGGCGGTCGACCGCGAGATCTCGCCCCTGCTGTCGGCGGCCGGCGACGAGATCACCTTCAATGAGAAGCTGTTCGCCCGCATCAAGACGGTGGCCGATGGCGCGGCGCGCGCCGGGCTGACCGCCGAGCAGACCCGTCTGGCCACCCGCAGCCGCGACGCCTTCGTGCGCAATGGCGCGGCCCTCGACGCCGCAGGCAAGGCCGAGCTGGGCCGGATCAACACCGCCCTGGCCAACGCCTTCACCAGCTTCGGCCAGAAGGTGGTCGCCGACGAGAATACCTGGACGGTCATCGCCACTGAGGCCGGGGTCGCCGGTCTGCCGGATTCCAACAAGGCCGCCGCCGCCGCCGCGGCGCGCTCCCGGAACGTCCAGGGCTGGGCCATCGTCAACACCCGGTCCAGCGTCGATCCGTTCCTGAGCTTCGCCGACGACCGCGCCCTGCGCGAGCAGGTCTGGCGCAAATTCGTCAATCGCGGCGACAATGGCGACGCCAACGACACCAACGCCATCATCGCCCAGATCGTGGCCCTGCGGGACCAGCGGGCCAAGCTTCTGGGCTTCGCGAACCATGCCGAATGGCGGATGCAGGACACGATGGCCAGGACCCCGGCCGCGGCACGCGAGCTGATGAACCGGGTCTGGGAGCCGGCCAAGGCGCGCGTCGCCGAGGAGGTCGCCGACATGCGCGCCATCGCCGGCCACGATATCGAGCCGTGGGACTACCTCTATTATTCGGAGAAGGTCCGGAAGCAGAAATACGACCTCGATCAGAACGAGCTGAAGCCCTATTTCGTGCTCGACAACGTCAAACAGGGGGCCTTCTACATGGCCGGGCGTCTGTACGGGTTCGGCTTCACCCGCCTGCCGGCCGGCGTCGTTCCCGGCTTCCACCCGGACGTCGAGGTGTTCGAGGTCAAGGACATCGCCTCGGGCCGCCACATCGGCCTGTTCTATTCCGACGACTTCGCCCGCCCCGGCAAACGCTCCGGCGCCTGGGCCACCACCTACCGCAGCTATTCGACCTATGACGGGGTCAAGAATGTGCTGTCGTCGAACAACAACAACTTCATCAAGGCGGAGGGCGGCCAGCCGATCCTGATCTCGCTGGATGACGCCGAGACCCTGTTCCACGAGTTCGGCCATGCCCTGCATTCGCTGGCGGCCAGCTATACCTATCCGGCCCTGGGCGGCACGCCGCGCGACTATGTCGAATATCCGTCGCAGGTTCACGAGCACTGGGTGCTGAGCCGGCCGATCCTCGACGGCTATATGAAACACTACCAGACCGGCGAACCGATGCCCCAGGCGCTGGTGGACAAGATCGAGGCGGCGTCCACCTTCAACCAGGGCTATGCGACGGTCAGCTATCTGTCCTCGGCCCTGGTCGACATGGACCTGCATACCCGGGCCACGCCGCCGACCGATATCGACGCCTTCGAGCGCGAGAGCCTGGCCCGCTACGGCATGCCGAAGGAGATTGTGATGCGGCACCGCCTGCCGCAGTTCAATCACCTGTTCACCTCGGACGCCTATTCCGCCGGCTATTATTCCTACCTCTGGTCCGAGGTCATGGACGCCGACACCTGGGCCTATTTCGAGGAGTCGGGCGACGTCTTCAATCCGGAGATCGCCGCCCGCTACAAGGCCATCATCCTGGCCGAGGGCAACACCACCGACCGGGCCGAGGCCTATCGTCGCTTCCGCGGGCGCGACCCGGACGTGACGGCCCTGCTGAAGGTTCGGGGCTTCCCGGTTTCCTGAAACCGGCAAGTGGAATGCAGGGGCCGGCGGAGCGATCCGCCGGCCCCTTTTCCTTGCGCCGCCGGGGCCCGGTTTGTCAGCCGCTGTTGCGAAGCCCCGCCGCCACCCCGTTCAGGGTCAGCAGTATGCCTTCGCGCACCCGCGGATCGTCGTCGCCGGCACGGCGGCGGCGGATCAGTTCGATCTGCACATGGTTCAGCGGCTCGACATAGGGCATGCGCAGCCGGATCAGCCGGTCCAGTTCGGGCTGGCCGCCCAGCAGCGCCGCCTGGCCGGTGATGGCCAGGACGGCGGCATGGGTTCGGTCCCATTCCGCCTCGATGGCGGCGAAGATCCGGTCGGCCAGGGCGCGGTCGGGCACGAGCGTCGCATAGCGGCGGGCGATCGTCATATCGGCCTTGGCCATGACCATCTCCATGTTCTGGATCAGGGTGCGGAAGAAGGGCCAGTCGCGGGCCATGGTCCGCAGTTCCTCCATGTCGGCGCCCGCAACAGCGGAGCCGAAACCGAACCAGCCCGGCAGCATGACCCGCGACTGCGACCAGCTGAACACCCAGGGGATGGCGCGCAGGTCCTCGATGGCGGTGGAGGTGGTGCGCGAGGCGGGGCGGGAGCCGATCTTGAGATCGGCGATCTCGGCGATCGGGGTGGCGGCGCGGAAATAGTCGACGAAGCCGTCCGTCTCATAGACCAGGGCGCGGTAGGCGGCCATGGAGCCACTGGAGAGGCGGGCCGCGGTTTCACCGTGCCGCTCTGTGAAGGTCCGGTCCGCCGGCGGGCGCAACGAGGCCAGCAGCACGCCGCAGGTCAGGGCGTCGAGATTGCGGCGGGCGACCTCGGGCTCTCCGTATTTGTTGGCGATGACCTCGCCCTGTTCGGTGACGCGGATCCGCCCGCCGACGGTGCCCTGTGGCTGGGCCGTCACCGCCGCGAAACTGGAGCCCCCGCCCCGGCCGACGGCGCCGCCCCGGCCGTGGAACAGCTGCAGCCTCAGCCCCGCCGCATCGGTCACCGCCTGCAGGGCCAGCGAGGCCTCATGCAACTCCCAGGTCGAGGTCAGATAGGAGCCGTCCTTGTTGGAGTCGGAATAGCCGATCATCACCTCCTGGACGCCGCGGGCGCGGGCGACGGCGAGGGCGGACGGCTCCTGCAGCAGGCGGGCCAGCGTCGGCCGCGCGGCGCGCAGGTCGTCGATAGTCTCGAACAGGGGCGCGGCCTGAACCGGACAGGCGGCCGGGTCGGACGGCCGGTACAGTCCGACCTCCTTGAGCAGCAGATAGACTTCCAGCAGATCAGAGGCCGCATCGGTCTTGGAGACCACATGGGTGCGGATCGCCTGTGGTCCGAACCGGCTCAGGGCGTCGGCCGCCGCCTGCAGGATGCCGCGCTCCTTGAGCGTCTCGTCAGCATAGGCCGCATAGGGGTTGAACAGCAGTCGGCCCGAGGCGAGCTCGGCGGCGAGGATCGACAGGCGCGCCTCTTCACCGAGCGCGGCATAGTCGTCGCAGACCCCGGCGACCTTGAGCAGATCGGCCACGACGCGCTCGTGGACATCCGAATTCTGGCGCAGGTCGAGGGTCGCCATGTGGAAGCCGAACACATCGGCCGCCGTGATCAGCCGGGCCAGCCGGTCGTCCTCGAACACCGCGCCATGGTTGGCGACCAGACTGTCCTGCAGCACGGCCAGGTCGGCGCGGAAGGCGTCCGGCCCCGCATAGGGTTCCGCGGCGAAGGACGGCGCGCGCGGGGCGGGCTGGCCGGTCAGGACCGGATGGGTCGCGGCCAGCCGGGCGTAGATCTCGCTGAGGGCGCGGCGGTAGGGTTCGTCGGCCCGATGCGGCGAGCGGTCGCCGGAGCCTCGGCCAGGGCGCGCATCTCAGGCGAGACGGTGCTCAGAGAGCCCGACAGGCTGAGCTCGGCCCCGAGGGCGTTGACCTCGTCGAGATAGAAGCGGAGCACGGCCCGCGCCTGGCTGCGGAAGGCGGCGGTCAGGACCGCGCCGTCGACATTGGGATTGCCGTCCCGGTCGCCGCCGACCCAGCTGCCGATGCGGATGAAGGGGGCAAGGTCCGGCGCCTTCAGCCGCTTGCGCCATTCCGCGAGCTGGGCCGGGGCGACGTGCAGGAAGACGCGGTCGAGGAAGGAGACGACGGTGTCGATCTCGTCCTGCACCACCAGTCCCGTCTGACGCACCAGACGGGTGGCCCAGAGGATGGTGACCTGCCGCCGCAAACCCGCGTTCCGGGCCTCCAGATCGCAGGCCTCGCCGGTCTGGTCGCAGGCGTCCAGCAGGTCGGACACGGCGGCGATGCGGTCGATGACGCTCTTGCGCCGGACCTCGGACGGGTGGGCCGTCAGCACCGGCGAGATCAGGGCCCCGGCCAGCAGGTCGCGCGCCTCTTCGGGCGTTCGTCCGACGCCCGCCAGCTGTTGCAGGGCCCCCTCCGGCGTATCGGGCCGCGCCCCGGCCGCCGTCTGTTCCTGGGCCCTGCGCTTGCCGGCCCGGTCCACGGCCACAT